>Ga0080013_1003436_pt1 | contig 16726 bp, 21 predicted proteins | sample ETNvirenome_6_85_FD_69236 | JGI IMG/M metagenome (GOLD analysis project Ga0080013, IMG submission 69236) | Marine viral communities from the Pacific Ocean - ETNP_6_85 (SPADES assembly) (version 2) | ecosystem: Environmental > Aquatic > Marine > Oceanic | place: Pacific Ocean | collected 2013-06-19 | reverse complement strand
ACTACAGCACTCTCTCTCTCACGCTATATTGTGGAGAGATTAGTAGAAGAAACAAAGAATGAACACGTTATGGCAAGACTAAAGGCATTAGAAATGTTAGGCAGGCATAGAGACATAGACATATTCAATCCTGATAGCAAAGTGAATGTAACAGTGAACAACAATAAGAGTAGTGTCGAGTTAGAATCCGAGATCAAAGAGAAACTGAAACTAATCCTGAGTAATGAGTAGGCATATCAGAATGGTATCACTGAGAAAGAAACCACCCCCCAAAGAAAAAAATCCGCACAAACAATCAAAGTACCACCACCCCCCCCTTTTTGCTATTAGGGACTCTTGATTCATTGTAAATAGAGATCCACTCACTTGATTCTTAGTTTTTACGAACCCTACCCCCCTTTGTTTTTATTTATGCTGTCATTATGCTATCATCTACCCTTATGAATTAAGGAAGTGCCCAAGGAGTCCCTTTGTCTAAAAAATTTTTTATATATTTTTGAGAATCTTGTCCAAGCCATCTTCTGTATTGCCCACCGGCAAAGGTTTTCCGAGGCACTAAGGTAGGTATAGGTACAGGCTAGGTACAGGCGGGGTAAAAGAGGGGTAAAAGTTAGGGACTGGCAGGGTTGAACTAAAGGTTTTGATTAAGGTATAAGTACTATAGTAATGGTATATTAACAGGATGGTTACTAGGGAAAAGGAATTATTGGAGTTTGTACGCAGTTACTGGCAGGATCATTACTGCGCTCCTACTTATAAGGAGATTGCCAAAGGCTTACAGTTAAAGAGTCCCGGTCAGATTCATTTTTTGATAAGAGGGCTGGTGACTAAAGGATTGTTGGTACAGAAAGGTCGTCGTACTGTCAGACCCACAGATTTAACGCAGAAATCACTTGACAAGAAACTGTGAAGGGGTGTTAAATACTATAATTCGGTGAATGTACTGTCTCTAGTAAGATACCAGCTAGTAATATACAGGCTGTATTCTTACTAAGGTTTTAGTTTAAGGGTACTTACTGGGTACTGGTAATTACAGTACTGGTAATATACTAGGTGATAATATGAAAGTGGTATTTAAGATTTTATTGTTTTTCCTTCTCTACATGGGATTCCATATCAAGTGAAGGGTCGCACCCCTAACAAGATGGAAAAGCTATGGCTAGACCTGATCTGTCAGCTTGGATGCATTGTCTGCCGCAATGAGATGGGAGTGGTCTCTCCTTGTGAACCACACCATCTGGACGGCAAGACCAAGACGGGAGCGCATTTCCTGACAATACCACTTTGTTGGAATCATCACCGTTCCGGCATAAATACCACGAAGTGTGTATCCCGTCACCCTTACAAGAAAGAATTTGAAAAACGCTATGGAACGGAGGAAACACTACTTGAACAGGTACAGGAATGGCTGAAGGAATAAAATCGTTGGCAACCACTGCCGGTTATTTTGCACCGGGCGCTGGAGTATTGGATGCCTTGGGCATGTATCCTGACGAGAACAGTGTCAGTATGTTACAGAACCTGAAGTCTGGCGAGTTTGGACGAGCCGGTCTGCAAGGACTGGGAGCCTTGGGCGATGCCCTAATCTTTAGTGGGCTTGGTGCGCCTCTAGGGGCTTCGATGAAAATACTTTCCAAAAGCGGCAAGATGGCGCAGGGCGGTGCCAAGCAAATACTGCGCGGCAGAAAGTTTCGGGAGAGCGTCTTGAAGAATCCGCGCTTTGAGTCCAGTGATATTGTTAGGGTAGGTGATCGAGAATTACCGTTGAACACTCAAGTGATGGAGTATATAAGCCCCAGCCAGAAGGGGTTACAGCAACAGGTTGATCTGACTGCGGATGTGTTTAGGCAGTATGCTACAAAAAACAGGATGATTGGTGGTGCTCCAACTCCGCAAGGCAGCCAATCCAAGTATTTTCTTATCAACAAAGATGTTGGCTTGGGTCCCAATAAAACCGCTAATATTGCCGTAAGGATTTCCGACCATCCCCCCACCTTAAAAGGCTTGGGCAAGGAAAGGTCTGGAGGTCATGGCGGTAAACAGTTTCAGGAAGCCCATTCCAGAATTAATATTGCTCCGGGCAGCAACAAAGCCGTGAATCTGGAAGAAGCCATTGCCAATATTGAGAAGATGTATCTGAAGCCGGGCAGCATTGAGGATATTGTTCGCTCTGGCAGAAACATAACTCCCGATGATTTGCGTGTGGTTAAGATTAAGAAGGGTGAGGTGATCAGTGCCAAAACCCCTTACCATTGGCGCTCTGGCGGTCAACTGCCCTTTGGCTTGGATGTATCGAGATTGTAATGCAGATCAACCAGCAAACCGAACAGAAGATTGATGCCCTCTCCTATGAGGAGAAGGTGGCATTGCTCAACCAGTTGGAAGCGCTGGAACAGGCAAAGGTCAAGGAAAACTGCCAGAATGATTTCCTATTTTTTGTGAAGTCCATGTGGCCCGCCTTCATTCAGGGCGATCACCACAAAATCATTGCCAAAGAATTTGAACGGGTGATCAAGGGTGATTTGAAGCGACTGATCATCAATATGCCCCCGCGTCATACCAAGAGTGAATTTGCCTCCTATTTATTGCCCGCATGGTTCTTGGGGCAGAAACCGGATGGCAAGGTCATTCAGACCGCACATACAGCCGAGCTGTCAGTGGGCTTTGGCAGAAAGGTGCGTAACTTGGTAGGCTCGAAAGATTATCAGAAAGTTTTTGATAAAGTTAGCCTGCAAGCCGATTCAAAAGCCGCAGGACGCTGGAATACCAACAAGGGTGGCGAGTATTTCGCTATCGGTGTTGGTGGTGCAGTGACAGGTAAAGGTGCTGATTTATTGATCATCGATGATCCCCATTCCGAACAGGAAGGAGCCAGTGCCGATCCAAGGGTATTTGACAAGACATTTGAATGGTACACCTCAGGTCCACGCCAGAGATTGCAACCCGGTGGTTCGATCATAGTGGTCATGACCCGTTGGCACCAAAAGGATTTAACCGGCAGCTTGCTGAAAACCAGCATCAAGCGTGGCGGAGAAGAATGGCGGGTAATTCAATTTCCTGCTATTTTGCCTTCTGGCAAGTCTCTGTGGCCCGGCTTCTGGAAGCTGGAAGAACTGGAGTCCCTGAAGGAAGAATTACCGGTCTCGAAATGGTCTGCCCAATATCAACAAGACCCTAGTGCCGAAGAAGGCGCTCTGGTGAAGCGGGAATGGTGGAAACGCTGGGAACAGGACTCACCACCGAAATGTGAATTTTTAATTCAGTCATGGGATACTGCTTTCCTGAAAACCCAACGAGCCGACTACTCGGCTTGTACCACATGGGGAGTATTCTACATGGATAACGAGGAGGGCATGAAAGCCCCGAATCTAATCCTCTTGGATGCTTTCAAGGAACGCATGGAGTTTCCAGAACTGAAGAAGGTTGCCTACAAGATGTGGCAGCAATATGAACCTGATGCCTTTGTGGTGGAGGCGAAAGCTGCGGGTACCCCGCTTATTTTTGAATTGCGGCAGATGGGTATTCCGGTATCGGAGTTCAGTCCCTCAAGGGGCAACGACAAGATTGCAAGGGTCAATGCGGTAGCGGATTTATTTGCCACGGGCGTGGTCTGGGCACCGGAGACAAGATGGGCAGATGAAGTGATTGAGGAGTTTGCCTCTTTCCCCAATGCCGAACATGATGATTTGGTTGACTCCAGCACCCAAGCCCTGTTGAGATTCAGGCAAGGGGGATTTGTCAGCCTTTACAGTGATGAAGAAGATGAACCATTTTTCCCAACCAAAGCGGAGTTTTATTGATGGCAACGGAAACAAGAGAACAAAGGCAGCAAAGGTTCTTGGAAAGGGATCTTGAACGAAAACGCCGGGAAGAAGGTTTACGCGCATTGCCAGCACAAGCAGGATGGATGGCAGGATTGATGCTCCCAACTTCTGGATTGACCGATTACTTCGGTTTATACCCACAAATTCCTACTCAAGAGCAAATGATACCAACCGAGAGGCTTCCCAGTTTTTCGGAGAATATTGCTAACAAGAGATATATGGATGCAATGTATCAGACTTTAGGCGTTTTAGGCGATGCCGCTTATGCTTCTGCCCCGCTTACAGGCGGTGCTGGGCTTCTTGCTGGAACTGCATTGAAAGCTCCGGGGGCTATAGGCAAAGCTACAAAAACAAGGAAAGGCATAGCCTCGCTTGCAGAAAAACAAGAGCTTGCCAAAGCCATTAAAGAAAGACAACAACAAGCGGTGAGGAAGTATGCAACAGATGAGGGTGGAGATGATAAGTTTATCTCGCCCACGCTTGAAGCCTTGATCAAAAGAGCACCGCAAAATCTTAAAGGCAAACAGATTTCCCAATGGCTAGATGCCAATGCCAACAAGGGCGTTAAGCCCAAAGAGCTGGAATATTTGGGTATTGATGAGTATATAGCCAACAACCCCAATGCCAAGGTCAGTGAAGTGGTGGAAGGGGTCAGCGAGAATAAAGTCAAAATCAGGAAGAATTATTTTGAAGACGACACTGATTACAGACCTACTATAGATTTTGAGACTTCTACCCCAGACACCGATCCTATTGATGGCTCTAATTTATGGAACTTTGATGCAGAGAACATTAAATACGACATTGACCAAGGTGATGAATATATGCAAGGAGAATTGTTGGATCACTACAATGCTGAATGGAAGATGGATTACAAGTCTTTTGATGAAATACCAGAAACAATGCACGATGAAGTTATAGACGATTTAGCACATAGGATATACCAAGATAACCCTTATGAATTAATTGAACCTGTTTCAACTGGTGACATAGATGCAAACATAGGAGATAAGACTTTTGCCTTTGGTAATGAAGAGACTGGTTATTCTATTTTTGTAGATGGTAGAAGAATAGACCTAACAACAACAAGAGCAGGACAAACAGTAGATAATACGCCTTATAGCAGAACAGAAGCACAGATGGAGCTTAGAAATGCTATGGAAGAAGGGGGCGACCCTTTAAGAATAGAGGGTGAATATGATGATTATTATGGTGACTTACATAAACAATATGTTGATGAAAACCTGCCCGGAGGTAGTAACTACCGAGAAGTCTCTTTCAGTTGGGCGAATGCTCCTAAAAGCCATAATATTGGACACATTGATGATGAGAACCAAATAGCCCATGCATTAGTCAGAGACAGGGTTCTGGACGATGGTACTGGCACTTTGCACATTGATGAGTTGCAATCGGACTTACACCAACAGGGTTCTAAGTTTGGGTATGAATTATCTGAGTCTGTGAAAAAAGAAACAGTAAATAAAGTTAATGGATTGTTAGAAGGTACGCCTTATCGTTATGCTGAACATGGAACAGGGTCTCTCCATGAGAAGGGACTTATTGTTCCAAACAAAAGAGCAGAATTGACTCCGATTAAAGACCATGATTTTATAAGTTTTGAAGAGCTATCAGAAGCAATTGGAAGACCCAGTGATGCAACCAGAATGGAAACCGCTGAAACCTATGCAGTATTAGAAAATTTAGGATCAGACAAGGTGAAAGAGCTTGTAAAAACGGGAAAGCCCTTCATAGGACAAGGAAAAGTTCCCAACTACCCCTTCAAAGACGACTGGTACAACACGGGCTTGAAGGAATTGTTGTTTGATGCCATCAGAGATGGCAAAGATGCTCTCTCCATTTCTACTTCTGCCGCTATGAAAAACAGATACAGTGATAGATACCATAAGTTTTATGAAGCGCTGTATGATAAAAAGATACCGTCAGCCATGAAAAAACTGGCTAAAAAATATGGTGGTAAGTTTGAACAAGACTATTTGGGCGAATTTGATACCTTTGGATCAGGAACAGGCTTGGATTATGAATTTATCGAAGTAAGAGAAGCTAATATCATCAAAATCACCCCAGAAATGAGAGAGAAAATTCTTACAGAAGGTTTGCCGTCTTTTGCATCAGGAGGCATTATAGGCAGGCTTCCATCGCGGTTAGCATAAATATATTTAACGAGAATTAACTATGGCAATTGAACGAATAATCCCAGCAACCCCGATAGAGGGGGAACTAGAAGCAAGTGTGCAGGTTGAGATAGAAGGCTCCAATGGTATGGGCACCGAGACCGAAGATGGCGGAATGCTGATTGATCTTGATCCCAATGCTTTTGAACCGAATAGCGATTTTTTTAATAATCTTGCCGAAGAGATGGATGAAAGATCTTTACATAAACTTTCTTCCGAGTTGATCGGACAATATCAGGGAGACCGTGATTCAAGAGGAGACTGGGAAGAAACCTATATCAAGGGTTTGGATCAGCTTGGCTTGAAGCTCGAAGACCGAACCTTACCTTGGCCCGGAGCCTGTGGAGTGTTTCACCCGATGCTGACCGAAGCTGTGGTGCGTTTCCAGAGCCAAGCCATTACCGAGATATTTCCGGCAGCTGGTCCGGTAAACACCAAGATTTTAGGTCGTATTACCCCTGAGAAAGAACAACAGGCAGGACGGGTTCAGGATTACATGAATTACCTGTTGACCGACAGGATGACCGAATATAGGACTGAGACCGAGAAGCTGTTGTTCTCATTGCCGTTGGCGGGATCGGCTTTCAGAAAAGTTTATTATGATCCTAATATGGATCGACCCTGTGCTATTTTCGTGCCCGCAGAAGATTTTATTGTTTCCTATGGGGCAACCGACTTGCAGATGGCGGATCGGGCTACCCATGTGATGAAGAAAAACGCCAATGATGTGCGTAAATTACAGGTATCCGGGTTCTATCGTGATGTTGATCTCCCTGATGCCTCTCCCGATCCTGATGATATCAGGAAGAAATATGATGAACTGACCGGTGATCGATCAGCCTATGACTTCGACAATCGTTATACGTTGCTGGAAATGATGGTCAATTTGGACCTTGAGGGTCTTGAGGATACCGATGAGATGGGCGAACCTACCGGAGTGGCGCTGCCTTATGTGGTTACCATTGATCTTTCAAGTTCTACCATTCTTGCGATTCGCAGGAATTGGTATGAAGGCGATGAAACCCGCATGATGCGACAGCATTATGCTCACTACCAGTATTTACCGGGACTAGGTTTTTATGGTTTTGGTCTGGTGCATTTGATTGGTGGATTGGCAAAATCAGCCACCTCATTACTCAGACAGTTAGTGGATGCAGGCACCTTATCGAATCTGCCGGGTGGATTGAAAGCCAGAGGGCTTAGGATCAAGGGCGATGACACTCCGATCATGCCGGGCGAATTTAGGGATGTGGATATTCCCGGTGGCGCTATTCGGGATAACATTTCATTCCTGCCCTACAAAGAACCCTCGACAGTGCTGTATCAACTGTTGGGCAATATCGTTGAGGAAGGCAGACGCTTTACCAGCGCCTCTGACATGAACGTCACCGATATGAAACAGGAAGCACCAGTGGGAACTACCTTGGCTATTTTGGAGCGAGCCATGAAAGTGATGAGTGCAATCCAAGCAAGGCTCCATGCGTCCATGCGACAAGAATTTAATATTTTGGTGAATGTGATCAAAGATTTCACTTCACCCTCATATCCATACGAAGTTGATCCAGATGTTGAAATCAAGATGGAAGACTTCGATGACCGTGTTGATGTAATGCCGGTGTCCGATCCGAACTCGGCAACGATGGCACAACGCATCATGCAGTATCAGGCGGCACTGCAATTGGCACAGCAGGCACCACAGATGTATAACCTGCCAGAATTACACAGGCAGATGCTGAATACCCTCGGCATTCATGATGCTGACAAGATTATCCCGCTTGAAAACGACATTAAACCTGCTGATCCCGTGAGTGAGAACATGAGCATGATCAACGGGGAACCAGTGAAAGCCTTTGAGTATCAAGACCAAGAGGCACACATCAAGGTGCACATGGCAGCCATCCAAGACCCCGAACTGGCGCAGATGGGACAGAACAACCCGCAGGGCATGGAGTTGTTGAGGGCAGCCGTTGAAGCACACATCAGGGAACATCTAGCCTTCTTGTATCGTAATGAGATTGAACAGGAACTAGGCACCGAACTGCCACCACTGGGCGAACCATTGCCGGAATCAATCGAAAAGAGATTATCGGGTCTGGTTGCCGATGCTGCGGAAAAATTATTGCAAAAGCATCAAATGGAAATCGAGCAACAACGAATACAAAAACAAATGCAAGACCCATTGGTACAAGCCAAAATACGAGAATTGGATATCAAGGAAGCCGAAGTGCAGCGTAAGGCGCAGGCTGATACCATTGATGCCCAAATCGATATGCAGAAGTCGCAAGCCCGCGATGCCATTGAACTTGAGCGCATTCGTTCACAAGAGAAGATTGCCGAGTCCGGCATGGAACAGAAATTGATCAGTGATGTACTCGAGGCTAAGGTGAAGGGAGATGAGATTAGCAGTGAAGAGGCAATCAAAGCCGCAGAAATTGCATCAAGGCTTGCAACTGATATAACATCTGGTAATAATGATGGCGAGTAGTGATTTTACTGGCGACCTTCTGGTTGACAAGTTTAAGAAGAAACTTCGTGAGCTGTTGAATGTTAAAGCCGATAATGTTGCTACAGGAAGTTGTGCCAGTTTTGATGAGTATAAACATCAAGCTGGTGTGATTGAGGGCTTAGCCCTCGCAGAGCGCGAGTTCTTGGATATAATCGAGGAACTGGAACGGCTCTAAATTCGGTATAATGCCGCAGGGGGTCGTAAAACCCTTAATAATTTTACGCAAAGAGGTGGTTATGGAAACTGCTCTCGATATTGATAGAGAACAAAAAGAAGCAACTCAGTTGCCCGAACCTACAGGATATCGAATCCTGATTACAATCCCGGAAAAAGAAAAGAAGACCGAAGGGGGAATCCTGAAAGCGCAAGAAACCTTGCAGAGTGAGGAAGTCTCCACGATAGTTGGATTTGTTCTAAAGATGGGACCCGATTGCTACAAAGATGAAAACAGATTTCCTACTGGTCCTTGGTGTAAGCAAGGCGATTTTGTTCTGTTTCGTGCTTTCAGTGGCACTCGCATTAAAATTCGTGGCAAGGAGTTCCGACTTCTTAATGATGATAATATTGAAGCGGTGGTTGATGACCCCAGAGGAATAGAAAAGATATGACTGATACAGAAAGCTCAGGAATGAGCAACGAAGAAAAATTCTTGGGAGTGAAGTCCAAAGTTGGTTTAAAACCAGATGAGGAAGCTGAAACCCAAGGTGAACTTGATATAGAAATCATTGATGATGCTGAAACCAAACCGGTAAGGAAAGAAAAAGTTTTTGCCGAAGATGTTAAAGATGGTTCTATTGATGAAGAAATTCTCAATGTGGACAAGACAGCTCAATGGCGAATTGATCAACTGACCGCCAAGAGCCATGATGAAAGGCGGCAAAAGGAACAATCTGAAAAACTCCGCGATGAGGCGATTGTTTATGCCCAGAGGGTAAAAGCGGAGAATGACCGTCTTAACGGCTTGATTGTAAACGGGCAGGAATACATCGGCAAGCAAGCTGAAGAGAGAGCAGGTTTTGCCAAGCAAGCTGCCCAGCAAAAATACAAAGAGGCTTATGAACAAGGCAACACTGAAGAAATGGTTGCCGCACAGGAGCAACTGACCAGAGCAACGATGGATCAGGCAAGCGCTGAACAATTTAATGCGCAGATGCCGGAAACACCAGTGCCACAGGCTCCCCAGCAACAGTATATGCCTCAACAACAAGTTCCGAAACCCGACAAGAAAGCGGTTGAGTGGCAAGCTAAAAACCAATGGTTTGGCACCGATTCTGAAATGACCAGTTTTGCTTATGGGGTTCATGAAAAATTAGTGAGAGAGGACAATATTGATCCTCGATCTGATGAATATTATGAAAAAATTGATTCAAGAATGGGTCAAGTTTTTCCAGATTTCTTTGGGAAGGAAATAAAAGATGCTGTAGGCGCAACTTCCCAGAGTTCCGTGGTCGCACCTGCTACACGCAACAACAGTGCTAAACCGCGCAAAGTGCAGCTTACAGCAACTCAAGTGGCTCTCGCAAAGAAACTTGGGGTAACTCCAGAACAGTATGCTAACCAGATGGTTAAGGATATGATGCTGGAAAAATAATAGGATATATGTATGTCTGAAGAGCGCGCTCCGAGAGAGGAGTATAAACGTGAAACCACAGAGCGTAAGAAATCGTGGTCTCCACCGAATGTTCTTCCTGACCCTGAACCAGTGGATGGTTGGGAGTTTAGATGGATTCGTACCAGTATGGTAGGACAACCAGATAACACCAACGTATCCAGTCGGTTTCGAGAGGGGTGGGAACCCGTCAAGGCTGAGAATCATCCTGAACTGAAGATACTTTCAGATCAGGACTCACGCTGGGCAGAGGAAGGAGCAATTGAGGTTGGAGGGTTATTATTGTGCAAAGCACCGTCAGAAGTTGTCAAACAGCGCCGGGAATATTACCAGCAAATGTCTGATCAACAGATGGACGGGATTGACCATAATTACCTAAGAGAGAATGATCCAAGAATGCCTAAAATGGAAACAGAAAGGCAATCAAGGGTCTCTTTCGGTGGCAACATCAAGAAATAGTTTTATATTTCAAGAAGTTGCTTAATTTTAACTTTGTGATGTAAGGAGACTACTTATGCCTTCAAGTGCAACGCCGTACGGTGCGATGCCTCAAGCAGGTTTGAGTGTAAATGGTTCTTTTACAGGAAAAGTTCGTCATATTAAAATAGCAAGTGCTTATGGTACTGCTATCTTTTATGGTGATTTTGTCAAATTAGTGGCTGCCGGTACCGTTGAAAAAGACGAAGGCACTACTTCAATGACCCCTGTAGGTCTTTTTGTCGGATGTAAATACACCGACCCAAATACCAACCAGTTGACATTCAACCAGCAATGGGTTGCATCAACCGCGGCATCAGACGCTGCAGCATACGTCATAGATGACCCTAATGTTCTTTTCCAAATGCAATGTGATGGCTCTGCCGCACAGACCATTTTGGGAAGCAATTGTGCGGTTGTCCAGACAGCAGGCTCTACTTCAATTGGTACCAGTAAAAATGCAGTTGATATCTCGACTTCGGCTACCACCAATACGCTACCACTTCGTATCATCGATTTTGTCGATGGTCCGAACTCTGCGGTTGGAGATAGCTATACGGATGTTATCTGTAAATTTAATGCTGGGCACCTTTATGACAACACAACCGGATTATAGGGAGATTAGCTAATGGCTATTTCAAGAGCGCAGTTGCTAAAAGAACTCTTACCCGGACTGAATGCGTTGTTCGGATTAGAGTATGCAAAGTATGATGATGAGCATGAAGATGTGTATGAGACCGAATCTTCAGACAGATCGTTTGAAGAGGATCTCAAACTCAGTGGCTTTAATGCCGCCCCTGTGAAAGACGAAGGGTCTGCTATCAGTTATGATAACGCCCAAGAATCTTTTACCGCTCGTTACAACCATGAAACCATTGCGATGGGATTTGCAATTACTGAAGAAGCTATGGAAGATAATCTTTATGATTCTCTTTCTGCTCGCTACACGAAAGCACTTGCCAGAGCTATGGCTTATACGAAACAAGTTAAAGCTGTTAATCCATTTAATAATGGGTTTAGCGGTGGGTCTTACAACTCAGGTGATGGCGTTGATTTATTCAGCACCTCTCACCCCCTTGTTTCGGGTGGAACAAATGCAAATACACCCTCTACTCAAGCTGATTTAAACGAGACTTCTTTGGAAGCTGGTATTATAACAATTGCTGGGTGGACGGATGAGAGAGGACTGCTTATTGCAGCCCAACCTCGTAAGTTGATTATTCCGCCTAATTTGATGTTTGTTGCTCAGAGAGTATTGAAATCCGAACTTCGGGTTGCAACTGCTGACAACGACATCAATGCTATCAAGTCTATGGGTATTATTCCTGATGGATTTGCCGTGAATCATTATCTAACCGATACTGATGCATGGTTTGTCATGACGGATATTCCAAATGGTTTCAAGCATTTCGTTAGAACTGCTATGGAAACGAGCATGGACGGTGATTTTGACACTGGAAACGTAAGATATAAAGCAAGAGAAAGATATTCCTTTGGGGTATCTGATCCGCTTGGTGCTTACGGTTCTTCAGGAGCTTAATCGCAGCTTAATGGAACCTGTGATGCGGGGGTTTCTTACTCAACCCGCATCTACTTATCTAGGAATAACTTGTCCTACAGACTGACCTAGCAGACAAGCCAAGACGGTAGGACTTATTTCCGATGGAGGAAATTATGGCAAAATCAACCTTTTCAGGACCTGTAAGATCACTCGCTGGTTTTATAAACGCAGGTTATAATTCCGTTGTTAGTTTAACAGCTAACACAACTATCACAGTAGCCAGCCATGCTGGTAGAGCGCTGTTATGTAATGATGCAGATGGAGTGTTTACTTTACCTAGCATTGTTGTAACAGAGCCTGATGATAAAACAGACCCAAATCAATTATGTAATTTGGGTGCACAATTCACTTTTATTGTCGTAACGGCAGCAACAGATATGGACATCACAACCGATGGCACTGACAAATTTGTCGGTGGCGCTTATACCGGTATTGATGACAGTGCAGGAGGTAAAACTTTTATCTCTGGTGCATCTAATGACACCTTTACACAAAACGGCACAACTAAAGGCGGTTTAGCAGGAAGCATTGTAGTTATTACTGCAATGGCAAGCGCTAAATACCATGTTGCAGCACAGTTGCTTGGTTCAGGAACTTTAGTAACACCATTTGCTGACGCTTAATAGGGGGTAAATTATGGCTGATGCAGTAGCAACACAAACCATTCAAGATGGTGGACAACACGCTATATTCAAATTCACCAATATAAGTGACGGTACTGGAGAAAGTGCCGTCACCAAAATTGATGTTTCTGGACTAACCACTAACCCGGTAACCAAGATGTCTTGCAATGCGGTAAGCATCGAGAAAATCTGGTTCAGTAATATTGGCATGGGGGTCAAAATATATTTTGATGCCACTTCCGATGTTTTAGCCATTCAGCTACCTGCTGACTGGACTGACGAACTAGATTTTTCTGAGTTTAGTGGTGTTCCTGATAATGCAGGAAGCGGTGCAACTGGCGATGTTCAATTTACAACAGTTGGTCACAGCAGTGGCGATAGTTATACTATTGTTATGAAAGTGATTAAGCACTACACCAATCCAAGCTAGGAGGATATATGGCTAAGTATAAAGTAGTCCAAAATGGCGAAATGGTGCCGAGTGGCGAACCAATCTTTCAGGTAGCAACTACAGTCGATGGCGAAGATGTCATTGTAGATTCCAATCTGATGACCAAAAAGGAGGCAACCGCAGCAATGAAAGCGATGTCTCCAGCCAAGAAGACGGCAAAGAAAAAAGCTAAGAAATAATGCCGCTTAAAAGTGGGCGTTCTAGTAAAGCTATTTCTGGGAACATCTCAACGCTTAGGCGTGAAGGGTATCCACAGAAACAGGCTATTGCTATAGCTCATTCCAAAGCGGGTAAACCTAAACGTAAAAGCAAAGGGAGGCAAATTATGCCAGAGTATTTTGATTCAACATCAAGCAGCCCCAAGAAAACCAAGAAAAGAAAATATTCTAAAGGCGGTGCAGTTAAAACTGATGCTTACGGGAAATATACAATTGCCCGTGGCAGTGGATCAGCTAGACCTCAAAAGTTCCGATCAAACGGTTAAGAGAGTCATTGAATGGCTATTGCAACCACTAATGATTTCAATCTCAATATAGGTGAGATTGTCGAAGAAGCCTATGAACGAGCCGGTTTAGAGGCTCGCACCGGTTATGATTATCGTACCGCAAGGCGCAGTGTCGATATGATGATGCTGGAATGGCAGAATCGTGGAATTAACCTGTGGACAATTGAAAGCGGCACTGAAACCTGTGTTGCCGATACAGCGACCTATACTTTGGCAGATGATACCATTGACCTTATGGAAGCACACATGAGACTGGATGCGGGGGATGTTTCCGCCCAGACCGATTATCAACTGACCAGAATTTCGACAACGCAATATTCGGATATCCCAAACAAATTATTGACAGGTCAGCCTACACAGATATGGATTCAGAGACTGACTACAACCCCCCAGTTTACTCTTTGGCCCGTGCCTGATAGCACCCAGACCTATACAGTGGCGTATTATCGTATTCGACAGATTTATGATAGCGGTGAGCCCGGAAGCAACAACATGGATGTTCCAAAACGGTTTATTCCTGCTTTGGTCTCTGGGCTTGCTTATTATATTGCAATGAAAAAACCACAGGTTTCAGAACGGCTACCTATTTTAAAGCAGGAGTATGAGGAACAGTGGCGATTGGCTTCCGAAGAAGATAGGGTAAAAGCTAATTTCCATTTTGTGCCGTGGACTGGATATAACTAATGACCCAGTTTGCCGCAGGTAAATATGCATTTGGTTTCTGTGATCGTTGTGGTTTTCGTTACGATCTCCATGATTTGAAGCCCGAAATCGTTGACATGACTCCAAGTGGATTCTTGGTTTGTCCAGAGTGTTTGGATGAGGATCAGCCCCAATATCAGTTGGGCAGAGTTCCAGTAGATGATCCGATTACTTTGGAGAACCCAAGACCAGATAAGGCACAAGCAGCAAGCAGAAGGCTGTATGCGTTTAACCCGATAGGGGGTGGCGTTACTTCTATGGGATCAAGGACTGTCGGCTTGACCATGCATGGACAAGTGGGAACGCTTAAAATAACAACAACTTAGAGGATAAGATTATGGCTAAAAAACCAAAACCCCCTGCTGAAGTTTTAGCTGATAGAAGAAAAGCTGCTCGTAAGCGCTTTAAAGAAAGGGATAAACAGACCAGAGAATGGATGAAAGCTGGTTTGGCTGGAAAATTAAGTACTGAACAACTTGCAACGAGAAAAAAATTACGATCAGCACAGGATAAAATTGCAAAAGCAGACTCTGATTTAGATGTTGCAATTTGGGAGAAAGAAGTAGAAGAATGGCAAGACCGAGTTAAACGCAAGTATGGCGGTGGAAAAGTATAAACAACAATGACTTATGCTGAGTTAAAAAATCTGATCCAAAACTATTTACAGAATACCGAGAGTTCTTTTACAACCTATTTGCCTGATATGATTAAACAGGCTGAGGATCGTATTCTTGAGAATGTTCAACTGCCTGTATTTAGGAAGAACCAGAGTGGGGCTGTCACTTCTGGCAATCAGTATTTGGGAATACCTTCGGATTTTTTAGCACCTTATTCCCTTTCTTATACAAGCAGCAGCAATCAGACCTTTTTGATAAACAAGGATGTAAACTGGATTAGAGAAGTATATCCAAACGCCTCTACGGAAGGAGAGCCTGAGTATTATGCTATTTTTAGCAACGATTACTTTATTGTTGCGCCAACGCCAGATTCTGGATATACAGTAGAATTACATTATTTTTATCGCCCTGCATCGATTACCGCAGGAGAGGATTCTGAGTCTACATGGCTTTCAACAAATGCACCAGCAGCATTGCTGTATGCCTGTTTGATCGAGGGCTATGTTTACATGAAGGGTGAGCAGGATATGATGTCGGTTTATAACGCAAGATATGAAAGCGCTTTGGGAAGGCTCAAGGTGATGGGTGATGCGAGAGATCGAAAAGACGCTTACAGATCAGGACAGTTGACGATTCCAACCAGTTAATTATGAAACACAATGGCAGTAGCAAGCCTAAGTCTGCCAAAAGAGTAGAAGGCAAACATATTGCTCTTGTTGCTATGGGTCAGAGCCAATTGGATTATCACATGAGTATTACCCATAGTGTTGAATATGATGAGGTTTGGGCAATTAATTCCATGTGCGCGGTAGTCAAGACAGATCGTGTTTTTATGATGGACCCTGTTTCCCGATTCTTTGATACAGAGGACGCGGGACCACAGACTGAGGTAATGCGTAAGATTTTACCAACATTGGAATGTCCTGTTTATTCATGTGAACTGGACAAGAGGGTGCCAGCCATTGAGCTTTATCCGTTAGAAAAAATCATCAAGGATTTGGGTTGCGCTTATTTCAATAATACGATTGCCTATGCCATTGCTTTTGCTTTATGGAAAAAAGTAGGTAAGTTCAGTATTTTTGGCGCAGATTTTAGTTATACTACTAATATCCATTTTGGAGAACTGGGAAGGGCTTGTTGTGAATTTTGGTTATCTAAATGTATGGATGCAGGGATAGATGTTTCAGTGGCAGCGAGATCGCCAATGCTGGACACCAATATTGCCCTGAAGGAAAAATTATATGGATATCATAGGCTTGAAAATCCGCCTGTGGTATATTTAAAAAACGGAAGTTTGAGTGTGACTGAATTTTCTGAAATAGAACCTGAAGAAATTCCCACGGGAGTTTCTGGTCGGAAAGATATTTCAAACGGTTTAGGTGCGCCTGAACCTAAAAATTACTGATGGAAACAGACTCATTTGAACTATCCGTAGGTGATTTAGGAGTAAAAACAACTCATGGTAGAGGCCATACAGTAGAAACAATTGCTGAAATGGCCACTGATAAATTGATTTCGGTGAGCGATACAGCACCAGGACCAATTAAAGCACAAGCCCATGCCTTTAAAAATAAGTGTCGCATGATAATTACTTATTATATGAAAGAAGCGATTAATAATCACATGTGTACAATAGGTAATCAATTAGAATCGCAGGGC
>Ga0080013_1003435_pt1 | contig 16726 bp, 17 predicted proteins | sample ETNvirenome_6_85_FD_69236 | JGI IMG/M metagenome (GOLD analysis project Ga0080013, IMG submission 69236) | Marine viral communities from the Pacific Ocean - ETNP_6_85 (SPADES assembly) (version 2) | ecosystem: Environmental > Aquatic > Marine > Oceanic | place: Pacific Ocean | collected 2013-06-19 | reverse complement strand
TATAGAAATCTCCACCTGCTGTTGTCCATTTGCCATCTCCACCTGTAAAGTTACCAACAGAAACAAGACCACTACCATTATCAACACTTGTTGTGTTTCCGGCGAGCCCTGCTGTTCCTTGTGTTACAGTTACATCTGTTCCATCATCTGTGGCTGTCATATCTCCTGATGTGGTGGCGTTGATCACTTTTCTCACAGCTTCTGCGATATGGGCTACCGTGCCTGCTCCACCGATAAACATATCAATTGTATCGCCGGCATCACCGCCGGCTTGAGTACCATAAGCTCCCCCGCCGTTTATCTTATATGTTGTAGTTGTTCCAGCGACGTTGGTTAAAGTAAATGTAGCAGAACCATTCAAAGATCCCGGAGTGGCAGCAGTAATTGTTGCTGTTGCTTTTGTATAGTTACTATTTGCATTTATCCAATTCGACCCTGTTCCATCGTTCGTTAAGTCAGAATAACTTTCCATGTCCAAGCCGGTTCCTTCTTGCCATGAACCATTGACAGCTGAAACTTGTAGAGTATATGAGCGCGGAGCACTATTATAATGTGGGGCATTATATAATTTAAGCTTCCATGTTACACTTCCGGAAGCCGGCAGGATTCCTGATGCTCGGTCTGCTATCATTTGTGCTGTTGGAAATTTTATCAAAATTCTAGACAATTCAGATGAGGTTGAAGATGCTTGTCCATAAATTGAAAAAGTTTCTAAAACATCAGAAGCTCCCATGTTTGACCCAGTACCTCTGGTTGTTAAATTTTCTTCAAACGCGTTTGTTATCGTATTATCCAAACTTGCTGTATATCTTAAAATGCTCATTATAGTATCGTCCCTTTGAGGTCTTGATTTGGGAATTTAATCTCAAATACACAATTTTTAGGGCATTTGAGAAAGGTGCCGTCTTTCGAAAGAATGTCATCGAGTTCTAAACCCAAGTTAGAGTAATTAGCTGATTGTTTAATAAGCGCTTTTACTTTTACTGTATCGACCACACCTTGAACTCTGTTGATTGTTTGATAGATCTTTGTTAGATAAAGTGGTTCTCCAATGTATAATTTTTCCTCAAACAACTTTCTTACTGCTTCATTAACACCTGCTTGGACTTGAGTTTTCGAAAAGCCAGATTCAGATGTATATTTGTAATTAAAACCTAGGTTTATAATTCTAGAATCAAAGATGTCAATTTGATCAGACATCATTTTGTTCTTATTTAGCCATGTTTTTAAGTTTTGTTTTGTTGTGCCATTTGTTGCAATAAAATTTTCGTTGTTGTCTTTAGAGATCACATACATTGCCAATCGTTTATTGATGCCACTGGGATCGTTAACTACGTTAATTCTAGATAATTTACCAAACTTTCTAGGCATCTGGTAACAATACGCCTCGTAATCATTCTTTGTAACAGTTCTGTTTTGGGCGGAATAAACAGCATAAGCTCTATATTTTATCTCGTCGACTGTTGGCGTTGATCTTTCGACTGTGATGATTTCATCGTTGCTAACCTCGGCCGAGGCTTTAACTGTTGTTTGTTTTCCACTATTAGGAGTGTTTAGGTCTCCCGGGAATTCCATTTTTAATTTAGTAATGTTTATCAATCCATTGATTGGAACATTTACATTAGAAGAATCGTTTGATCCAAAAACTATTTTAAGAGTGGTATTTTCAGGTGCAATTCCAAACTTATCAGTGCCCAGAAATTGATTTGGATCAAAAGCATCATCTGTTATATAATTCTTGCCGGTCATTTTTAGGACAACCTGTGAGGGATCAGCTAAGCCAAATTGATCGATTTGCGTTTCCGATCCGTATCCAAATTGCAAATACGTTCCATTTTGATCCTGTTCGACAACAAACCTTCTAGAAGCAATGAATGGCTTTAAAATTGATCTGACTCCGTCTACTTTTACATTTGGATTTGTTTGTTCTTTATAGATTACTTCTTGAGACAGATTGTCTACTTGATAATATTCATGCCCTTCTAGGTCAAAAACACTTATTATTTCATTAACCGCTGCCGTTGAGACCCTTACATTTAAAAACTTTACTTGAGTTCCAACCTCAATTTCTGTGTAAAATTCGACACCGGACTTTACTTGGCCAAAAGCCCTAAGAGCATATTCTGATGGTTTACCGGTATTCTCGTTAAATCTAGCAGCAACGACTTCAACAGATGGATCACTAAAATCAACATCTTCTGTCAATGTAAATGTCGCCATGTCTGATTTCACTTGGGACCCTTTTTTTATTATGGGAACAAATCTAGTGTCTGGCCCGAGACCGGTTAGGGATGCTGGTACCAAGACATAAAAAGTAGCGATGCCGTGAGAAGAAGGGTTTCCATAAAAATTATACCCCATTTGCGACGCGAGTTTTCTTATATTGTTGAAGTCTAGACTGGTCTCTAGGAAACTTTCATTTGTTTGGAAATCCAAATAGAAAGATAGCATGTCACCAACATAAGCAACACTATCCATGACCATGCCACCAAACGATGAGTCTGTGAAATCATTATAAGAATTGGGATAATATCTTTTTGCATGCTCTACCAGATCTCTTTTTATAGTATCAAAGTCGCGACTGGTATATTTAATTAACGGTTTTTTAGGCATCTATTTTTTCCTCTAGTAAGTTGGTGCAGATGAGCCACTGTTTCCAATGTTCAGTTCAATTTCTAAAACTTGTTGTTCTGTATCTTTTTTAAGCTTAAAACTTATTTTGATGTTTACCTTGTTTTGTTCAAAAAGTGGAATTATTTCTACATCATTTAAATCTATATAAGTTAAATATTTATCGATAGAATCAGTAATCTTGCGATTCCAATTATTAATAGTACCTTCTGTCATGTTTTCAAAAAGCATTCGTCTTAAGCCGATGCCATACTCGGGATCGCTTATTTTTTCACCCGGATTGGTTAACAGCAAATTGGTTAAATGAAAGATCACTAGCTCTTTTGTGCTGTCAACATTTTCAAAAACTTTTTTTTCTTTAAACCTTAAAGGGAACTTTGGTGCATGAATCATCTTCTAAACCTCTTTAATAATTACTCAACTAAGAAATTTATCTACTGGCTCTTCGCATACTTCATCGTTTTTGTTTAGGGGATTTTTGGTTATAATTTTGTGATCAAATTCGAATTCTGGTAACTTTATGGATAGATTTAGCTCCGGCAGTGAGAAAGAGCCAAAAAGTAATTTCATGAAGTCTGGCAGTTCTAGTTTCGGCAAATTCCAGTTCTCGTCATGAATAAATTTAGTACTATAGTAAAACGACGAAAAGTATTTTCTGCAGGTTTTTGCTGTATCCGGGAAGTTACCGCCAACAAGGTGATCCCATTCTCCGCCGAATGGCTTCTTTTTACCTAAATTTGATCCTTCTTCACCAGCCCATCCATCATTAACGCCGATAGATTCTATAAAAAAGTTGTTTGAATATGCTAGCATCATCGACGATACGGCTCTCGTTGGGCATAAATATTTAAACAAAAGTCGGTATTCCACTGACTTCTCTAATTTCTCCAACAAACATCTCAAATCATAACTATCATCACCATTAGAGAAGTCAATCTCGCTTATAAGCTTATCTTTAAGTTCTATTTCGCGAGAAACTATTGGAATAGAAAAATTATTGGAATTTCCCGGCTCTAAGGCTTGAGTGTTGCAATAATAAGCTTTTTCGGCTTTGCTGAATTTTACGTCTTTTTGTGCAAATTCGGACAATTCACTTGACATTAAGCTTTCCGGAACTTTCATAACAATTCTTAATCCATAGCTTATTCCAATGTGACCAATATAGGAGCCACTACCATCTTCTATTTCAGCATTGCCGAATAAATCAGTTATGTATAGGTCTCCGTAGTCATTTTTTTGTAGATCAATAAACTCTTGTGCTTTTTCAATTGTTTTAACGCCTTGTTTCCCCAGATAATCTCTGAGGTCTTCTTCGCTAGTTGGGCCTGGTCGGTTTAAAGCTTGGTTTCCGCCTTGTTCTTTTTTGACGAAACGAACAAATTTTTCTATTTTAAAAGAAACTTCGTCTGGCTTTGAATATCCCCATGGAGTCTGGCTTTTGATGTCGGCTATGACATCGTTGGCTTCTCCAACTGTTGCCACCGAGCCTAGATTGATTTTGTTATAATAATCTGTTGTTCCGAAGTTTTGGATAGAATTGCTATAGAAAAGATCTTGGCTTGTTAGTAAAAACGCTGGAAGGTTTTCAATTTTTGGCTCAAACTGATTATAAAAATGATCTATTACTTTTTTTACTTCGATGTCAATCACTTTTTTAACAATAACTTGAACATCATCCTTAACTAATCTAACAGCCAAAGCTGTCGCAAAGGTTTTATAATCAACAAAAGGGAGAATAGGGGTTGGTGGAAATCCCGGTAGCGTAGGTACGCCGGACCAATTAAATTCAAAATCTTCAGCAAAAATCTTTTCTCCCCATTTTTTATAAGCAATTCCATAAACAGCAAACAAATCCGAGGAAAACGGATCACCTAAGGTAGAAATGCTGGGTATTTTTTCGACAGCAGTTGGGGAAACTATTGCGTTTTGATATGAATAGTTCTCTCTTATTGTCGTTATATTCGTCCATGCTTTTTGCTCATCGGGAGCCAAGCTAGTTAAATCTTTCTCCTTCTCTTTCTCTTTGTTGGGTGGAAGAGACACTATAACCTCTCTTTCATAAGATTGTACAATTTGTTCATAAACCAACATTTCATAAATGTGTGTTTTGATGTGTGCCGGCCAAAAAGGATTAACCTCAGATAACTCCTTTTGCATTTCATCATAAATCAACCCTGAAAAAACATTTCCAAAGTTTTCTTCGCTGTACTTTATATTACCCAACACAGGAATTGCTTGGGTTAATACCTTACTAATAGACATTCTAATGTGCATCCTACAGATGCCATCGATACAACTAGCAGCATTTTTGCTCAATATCTTATCGAATGGTTTTTCAATAAAGCATTTCTCTACACTATTTGAAAGCCTAGGGTCGACATTCATTGAATTTCTTACGTTGTTGACATGAGTCTTCAGACTGGTAAAAGCAACTACACTATCGGCTTCAGGTGGACAAGGTGATTTTTCTGGCGATAATACACTGGAGATCTTCATCCAACCCACTTCTTTCTTTGGCTTTATATAGACTGGTGGGGTTTGGTAGCTGCCGCCAAATTGGTCTGGATCTAAAAAGAAGACTCTGTTCGTTGGTTCCAAGGCGCGTCCCAAAGTCCGGTCCTCTTCTGTAAAATAATTAGTGTAAGGATCTTCGCCGTTTGGTCCGACATATTTTAATTCATTTTCTGTTAAATCTTCTTCCTCGTAACCAAACAGGAGTCCCTCGGAATCCGCAAAGACCATAGTCTTTGTAGTATTAAAGACTTTTTCACACATTTGATCAAATAAAGATTCAAGGTCAATTTCAGGTTTGTTCTGCAGGGGCAACAGCTTCTCTGCTATAAAGTCTGCAAAAATCTTTCTTTTTCTTTTTTCCGCGTCAAGGCCGTAATTGTTTAAAACTTCTTTTATATCATCTTCTATGATAACAGATTGTCTGATTTGTTTTCTTGGAAGATTATATTTCTTTAATTCGATCGAATAATCCATAGCAGTATCGTCTACACCAGACACCACAGTATCTGAAACGTATCCAACATGGCCGTAACTTCCGCCGGCATAAAGATAACTAGCATTAAAGGGCACTTCGTATTCTAGTGGGATAAATGCAGCTAATTTTTTCGTTTCATATGTGGACTTAGAAGTTGCTTGTACCTCTAAATCTTTTCCTATCGTTTCCGGAAAATAACCCTTATCTTCACCAAATGGCATGTCGTCTAATCCAAAAGATTTTGCCCACCATGGAGCCGCTTCTTTTAATGCTTCTGATGTTTCGGAGTCGTGGTAGTCCATTCTAGTGAGAAGAAAACTTTCTCTAAATCTGTGGTTGCCATAGTCATTTCCTTCGGTATCTCTCATAATCCGGTGTAGGAGCGATGGGTTGAAAGGGTTTGGATTAGAGGCATATTCCCTATCAAAAGAATCCCCTATAATGTCCATAATTCTATTGGAAAGTTCATCTTGAACCTGAACCAATGACTCAGGCTCTTTTATTGCCTTAGAGCCAAAATTAGATTCGCCATTTTTTAAATCACACCCTGGTGGTCTTTCGGGGTTCGGAGAAAACAGATCTTCCAAGGCATCCGCTAGCGTTTGATCCGGTCCATGAGTGAGATCTTTCATTGCATCACGTAAAGCATCGAGGGCTCTTTGATTGTAATTCTCCACTTGCTCTTGGGCCTCTTCCGGACTTAAGCCGGCGCTTTGAAGGTTACCGTTTCTTAAATTGTCCCAATTCTCCAATTCTTCACTAGTCAAACAGATAGTTTCATAAAGCGGCATATTATTGGGGATAGAAGAAAGATCTCTAAGTCTGTCTCTGGCATGCTGTGGAAGCAAATCACGTAAATTATTAAATATGTTTGCGGCGCCTTTCCTATCACCGAAAGCATCAGCAAATCTTGGACAACTAACGGTCACAGCATCTGCCACTCTATCTAAAAGCGATGGGGATGGTTTTTCATCAACCATTAAAGAAATAAGCTCATCCTGAGTGAAAGATCCTACCAGTGCAGCACCAAGGCAATCCATTGCGCTTGAAATCTGGTCATCCTCAAGACCCACTTTGTTTAATAGATTATTTCCCATTTCCAGTGCTTCGTCGTCACTAGCATCCGGACAAAAAGCTTGTCTAAATGTACCGGGAAGATCGCCAAAGAATTGGTCCGGCCTTAATGCCATTTTCCCGGCTAACTCGGCTAATTTACACAATGCATCCTCTAAAAGCTTTAGGATTGTACCAACTAATCTAGATAAGACCCTTACAATTGTTTCTCTAATAATTTTCGTAATGTTTTCAGTTACAATTTTAAGAGGACTAGTTGAAAAATCGATTTGAGGAATTTTTATGTTTATAACCGGAGCTGTTGGGTTACAAATGTCTAATTTGAATTCTTTTATCTTGTTTTGCTCTAAATCCTTTAAAACCTTTGTTGGGCATTTTTTAAAAGACAAGCCAAACTGTGTTAACAAAGCTACCATTGGAACCGACTTAAAAGTCTCCAAAAGATCATCAATTGAAAAATATTCAAATAAAACATCAACATATGCTTTGATTATTTCTCCTCCAATCTCATTTAATTCTCTAGAGATATCAGTATTGTCTCTAGCCAATTGTTTGTTCACCTGTTTGTCTTCCAAGGCTTTATAGGTTAGTTCACTTACTTTTTCATCATATTCTGGATCATCTGCTTCAACTTTGCCTTGGTGTTTAACATATTCTTCTAAAAACAACGAATAAGCTTCCTCATCACCTTTCTCAATGTCTTCCTTGAGGTCTGCTGTAAATTGTTTTCTTATTGCTCCTTCTTGTGCGGCTTGTTGATCATTTTGTTTGTTTGTATTCCGATTTTCCCATGGCCATTTCACATTTTCCATGTTTGTGCCGAGTTTGTTTGCAACCTTGTTCCTTATATTAGTTTGCTGAATGGGGGTTAGGCCCGGCAAGAAAGTGCTTTCAAAGAAATCTGGAGGTAGAACTTCAAAAGCCACACTGATAGCTGCCTGAAAGGCATCTTCAAAAGAGACCTGTTTAAAGAGACAATCTAAGACTGATTGCATCCCTTGGTTTAAGCCACACAGACCAATTAAATCAATATAGGTCTGGAACTTTGTAAACTCGCCGACCAAATCGTCTGCTTCTTGTATTTTTTCCCAAATTGAAAAGATTGAGTTATCACTTTTAAACTTTGCTTCTGTTGAGCGTTGCCATTGGTCATAGAGGGGATTATATTTATCTGGGTTGTTTATTTGGTCTTGAGAGACAACGAATTCTGCTGTTTGTTGAGATTCCCTGTCTAGTCGAGCTAAGAAGGCTTCCTTTTCCTCTTTTCTAGCTGTTAGTCTATTTTGGTAATCTTCCTCAGTTTCGTTTGGGTTTTTGTTAAGAGGAGTATCAAATCCTCGGATTTTTTCCTTAAAAGCTTCTTTTCTAATTCTCAATTCTCTTCTATATGCTTTTTCGAACTCTCTCTGTTTCACAGGATTCATAAACTGCTTTAATGTAGGATTAGATTTTTTAGGATCTGGATTGCATGAGTTCCTATCCATTTCCAGCGCAAACAAATCAGCCAACCCCAAGGTCAAGTCCTTTAACAGATTTTCTAGAATGTCACCAAATGGCAGCTTTATAGCAGGACAGTTTGGGTTAGATTCAGAGATCTTCTCATCTTCCGGCGATTCTCCGTAATCCACATATACCGGCGGGTATACATATTCATCAACGAATTCCAACCAATCTTTTGTCTGTGTTGTGGTAACGTCGGAAAAAATTTTTTCGAAATTTGCAAAAAAGAAAACAGCCTCTGGCATATAGGTTTTCGTAAAATTCGGAAGACCTATCAGTAACTCGGTTTCCGGGCAACCTTCTGCTTTTGCAAAAACTTTTTTAATCTTTAAAGGTTTCTTCTCATCACTGTTGTCCAGCTCTATTCTTAAATTTTGAACTTTTCTATTAAATGAAAACAAACTCAAAGGAGATAAAAAATCAAACCCATTGTCAGATAAGAAACCTTCAAGCTTTTCTTTAAAGTCCTTGATCTTGTCAATAAATTGATTAAATTTAAAAATAATAAATTCGTCTTTACTATCTTTTCTTATTAAAGCTCCCTTTGTGTGCATAAAAAGCTCTTGTTTTATTTCATAACCTCTGAGTGCGATGCATGATGTGACAAAATTAATATTAAACTCCCCATCTTCATCGTCTAATAACAATTCTGCCGGCAGATCGCTAGCAGAATTGTCAGGAGGTGTATCCTTGTTTGGATCGACAACTCGGTCTGGTAGTTTATTGAAGTCGACCGCGTCAATTGCTATCCGAATCCTTATAAGATTGGATCTATCGACAACTACGTTTCTTCGAGATGTTTTAACTTTTTTATACCCATCAGAACTTGGATTTCCCATATTTTTAAAAATTTGCTTGTTAAAGTGCTTTAAGAGCTTCCTTGCTCCAGCAATTTTTTCTGATTTTACATAATCAGCCAAACTAGTTTTTAACCCTTGAACTTTCTTGCTAGCTAAGTGATTTATAATATACTCGCATGTCCTAGGGTCGAAATAGGGTTTGGTGGCCGAAAGCCAGTCGATATTTGGTGCAGACAAATCAGGTATACAATCCGGACAAGTCAAAGGTCTTTCTAATTCTATCTCTTCTAGGGCAATACACTTTTCTTTAGATAATCCTAAAAATTTACTCATTTAATTTCCTATGTTGTATTTACATTCTTGCTTTTTATGAATTCTGGGAAGTTTGGATTTAAGTAGTTTTCTCTTAAATTACCAACATTCACAGACCCCATCACATCTTCTGGGATTTTCGAAAACTGCTGTGCTATTGTTGAGACAATTGACAAAGCCATTGGGGTTGGTGTTGTAATAAGGGGACCAGCAGCGCATATTCCGGGGTGAATGTGAGCAGAATAACTCAAAGCCACTTCTAGAAGTGCTTTTCTATTGTCCAATACATGCCCTTGAATGGCGGTTATTTTGTTTAACATTTCATTTAAGAGATCTGCTAGGTTGTCCCCTTTGATCAAGGGCTGCAAGGTTCTCTGTGTTTTTGTTGGAAATTTAAGTCCCGCCAACTGTACTGATTTTACAGTTTCGTAACCAGAGAAGTTGCCGGCAATAAAATCGATTTTTCCCGAGCCATCTAAGAGGCCGCCTTGTCCCGATTTTTCTTTCTGATTAATTCTGGCTCGGCTGGTTACTAATTTGATATGCTTTTTGCCTATAATGTTGACGTTGTCACTCTTGATGCCTATGCCGGCATCCCAAGATTCTCGGCCGGTAGAGGAACCTTTTGCTATACCAAAATATTGATTTATTTTTCCTTTTTGTGTTATATAAATCCTGGACGCATCATTAAAAAAATTGGGATCCCTTTCTTCTTCATGAGGTTTATTAGCAGAATCTAAGCCCGCCACTATATCAATCGCACCACACTGAGTGAAGCCTCTTCCACCAGCACCGGAGGCCAAGCTAGCATCCTGATCTCTGCCGAGTTTTATAAAGGAGTTGTTTTTACCTTGGTAAACAACTTGAGAATTTGCCGTTCTTAGTTTTGGAATTTTTTCAAGTATAAAATTGTTGTTCATCCCAGTAGGAGTGCCGGCTTGAGTTTTCTCCTGTTTGGTGTTTCTTTGTTTTTTTCCTCCACTCATAGCGGCTTTATTCCTCTACAAACATGTTTTTGTATGTATTCGTCGGTTAAATTTGTAAGGTTAAAAATTTTTCTTGTAGATTCAATAGGATTCATTTTTTCTCTCTTTTATTTCATTTTCTTTAGTACTACTATGTACGGACCAGGATTAGTCAAGAAACCTTCGTTGTCTAGAGCTATTGCTCTTATCTCGCCGAACCAACCTCTGTCTCCTGTAACACCAGGTTTGTCGACATTTCCACCAACGGTATACGCAGTGTTGCCACTAATTCTATAAATAACATCTCCATGAGAGGCGTCCAATCTATAAGTACCGTCATCTTTCTTTTCTTTTCTAGTCTTTATCACAATGTCTCCCACTAAAATTTTTACTTTTTCTCTTAATAATGAATGAACTTCCCACCCTTCTCTTTTTCCATTAGCTATGGACATGGCATAATAAACATGTCCACTGCTGGTGCCAAAGCCACTTCCGCGCATAATCCATGAAATCGATACAGCACTCCAATGCATAAAGCCAGTTTTACTATCTTGACCCATCAAAACATATGTTTTCTTTACTTTCTCATCGTCAACATAATTTGGATAATATTCTTCTACCTTCCTATAAGACTTTCCTTTATCTTTACGTTGCATCTGCAGATTGTAGTATTGCATCAATTGAACTCTTCGGTATACTGGGTGGTTTTTATCGGTTGGATTGGGTTTTAAGCCGGCTTGAGATTCGTGTTTGTCAGCCCAAAAACTTATCTCTTCGGTTGCTTGCGGTAAAACATCTGGTGCGCCGACACCTATTACGGGATTGGATGACGGTTTTATCTTTCTTTCCATTTTTTCCAAAACATGTCTGCCGCCAAAAGAAGAGTTTTCGTACCCTCCGTTAAGTCTAGCAGCTCTTTCTTCAAACCAACTTTTTGTGCCCTTAGTGCTCTTGGCATTTCCAGAAGTCGATGCATCACCAATAACCTTAATGATTTTATAAATACCATTTTGCTTTCGAACAACCACTGTGCTTCCCGGAGATGGTGGTATGGTGATTCCAGCTGTTGGTTCAAAATAAGCATCTTCGTGAAGCGATATCAATCGTCTTCTTATATCATCGGAGAACCCAGAACCATAAGGGTCTTCATATCTGTTTCTTTGTTCATCTTCATTAATAAATCTAATTTTAAATTTTGCAGTGGGTATACCAGCAATGGTGCCGAAAAGACGGTCAAAAAAACCGGGACTGGTTGTATCTGTTGTCTCGGTACCAGAAATAACTAGAGCAAAGAACTCTGTTCTTTTTTCCGGTCGATTGGCTTCCTCTACGACATCTAGAACTTGATTGATTGTGTGGTCAAAGCTCTTTCTAGAATTGTTTAAATAATATCCGGATAATTTTGATGGTTTTGGCACTAATCCTCCTCCTTTTTAATCATGGAATAAATGTCTTCCATATCATCATCAGTTAAACCCTCGGATTTTTCATTCTTCTGCAATAGGGTTGCTATTTTTACGATTTGCTCGTTTGACCTTTGAAGGGTTTCTACATATTTAGCCAAAGTGAGGCCGATCTGTTGGTGTCGTGCCTCATCTTTTGCAACAAACTTAATAGCGTCGTCTAGAAGTTCGCGGGTAATCTTCCGGTCTTCTCTAACGTTATCAAGCGCTTCTTTCAAATGTTCGTCTACTTTTTTACTCATACTATAAATAGAAACTATCAAATATTTATGTTATCCCAATCATGTTTGAAAAGTTTGTATTTTTTTCGAAATTTGTTTAATTGGGTTACTATTTGCTTGGTGTTTAAACCTGTTATTTCACGAAGATAAAGATAGATTGCTTTTTTATTAAAAATCTCTATCTCTTCAACCGATCCTAGGATGACTCTGATTGCTTCGTATACTTTCTTTTCATTCTCATTCATGTCATTGGTTCCCCAACCATCCATTTCAAGCTCAAAGTGTTGCCAAAACTCTTCTCTCTCTTTATCATTATGATAAGGGTTGTAATAAACAATCTGTTCAAATGACAATTCTTTAAGTGCATCATCATAATCAACTTCACGTTTAGCTCTTTTGGCTCTCTGCTTAACTTTGTGGATAAACCAATTCTTGGTAATCACACTAAAGTAGGAAAAAGCTTTAGATTTCTTCTCTGGGTCGTATTTTCCTAGTATAGTGGTAAGCCAAATTTTACAATCTTCTCTTAATTCATCTATATTCGGTAAAGTTGTGAACTTATATGTGAATACAATTTTATCAACGAGCTCGCTAAAAGCCGGTTGTATTAGTTTTACATAAAGGTCGGTTTTTTCTTTACGACAGCTTGAAAGTGCGTATCTAATTATCGCGTCTTCGTGAACCTGCGTAAAGTACATTCTCTTCTTGGATTTGCGTCTGGGCATTAATATTTTCCTCTTGTTGTTGTGGTGCTTCTTCCACGTCTTCAAACTCTTCTAGAAAGAACTCGTTGTCTTCGAAATCTTCTAGAAGAGTGGAAATGGATCGTGTGTGATCCATTAGGTATTGTAATGTTTCATCCCCATAAAACATTTCCATTTGGTAGACGGACTTAAGATGCACTCTGTAATTAGCTATTATCTCGGAGACATCCCCTACGTTATCGTAAATAAAGGCGAGTTTTTGCGTAAGTTTGCGTGAATACCAATACATAACGCCGTTAAAAATCAACGACATTACTAAAACTATTGACACTATTATTAAACTACTCATTATAATCAATCCTATTTTTCTTTTCTTTTTTGAGGATCTTCTTGTTCTCCTCAATGTATTCCTTAACCAAAGAGCCATCGGCTCTTTGGTTTTGTTCTTGCTTTCTCACAATGTTGGTGAGTTGAGGTATTCGCGTCAAAACTCCTAGATTATCACAAACTTCACAATCCTCTAGTCGCTCTGTCATTCCGTGCCTTACCTCTATCTCACTTTCACATTCCGAGCACTTATAACAGTATTTTGGCACTATAGTGGACCATCAAGTATGGGGGTTTTTGCTTCTTTAACCTCGACCTTTGGAGGGTTCATTACAACTAGTTGACCAGTGTCATCAACTTGAATTTGAAACTCTTGGAGAACAGGGACGATATCTGTTTGCTCCATAAGTGATTTTTGTAAAGCCATCATGATTGCTCCGACGGCTTGATTTGATAATTTATGATCTTTCATTCTATACTCCTATTTAAAAAATCTATCTGCATTAATGTTCTTGTCATCTATAAATAAATCATAGATTGGTTTGCCAAGTTTTAAGTTGTGATACTTGACGCCCCATTTTTTAAATTGTTTTTCTGTTACTTCTCTCCAGTCAATCCCGGAGCCGGTTCCTCTTGCTGTCCAATAAACAATTGTGTTGCCGGCGTCATAAAGTTCATTTATTTTATGAATATGGCTTGTTATTGGAATTGCTTTTGAATAATCACGATCCTCTGGTGATCGACAAATTGTTTCGTCTATGTCTACGTAAATAATCATTTGTTTTCCTTAAATTTTAAAATATAATCGCTACAGATTCCGAGACACTGTGAAATATCGTCATCAAATAATTCAGGCATTACTGCGATTGTTTCTTTTAGCGGCTGGTTTCCTGGATATGCCCAAAGAAACCCTCTGCTTGTTATTGTTACCATGTCTTTTTCGTGCCAAAAACAATGAATGTCTAGTGTTTTCATAGCATGCAGAGCATCATAATTTTTAGCATGACACCATAATTTATCCTGCAGTAGAAAACTTTCATCTATTGGGTTTTGCGGGGTGTCATGACCAAGAAACCACTGGTCTTCTATTTTCCACACATCTATTTCTACTTCCAGTCCCATCTTTAGACATGCCATTATTTGATGCGGATTGTTTTCGAAAAGTGGATTTTTTCCATTTATGTTGCCTCTGTGTGAGATTAAATGTTTCATTTTAGAACCTGTGCCCTGGTGTGTTTTTCATTGGATCTTTTCGCCCGATGTCATGGAACATGTGTAGTGTAAACAATTCGTTTTGATCTATTCCCATTTTAACACCCCTATTACGTAATCTTAAAATGTCTTTGCGGTCCCAATAGCTAAAAAAATTCATGGATTTTCGTGCTTTGTCATTGTAAGCATGCATCACGCCATCAAATGTGTTCTTTCTTTTACTGCCTTTATATCCTATTGCGAGATGTTGGATGCCAATATCTGAGGCGTATTTTTTATTTTCTTCATAGCTAGTAAAGTCTTGTTGGCACATTTCATCAAATGTTTTAAAATTTGACATTTTTTTAAGCATTTCTTCACTGACTGTTTCTCTTAGATCAAATTTGCAGAAATTTAAATATTGCGGTGCTTCATTCTTGGTTATTTCATGCTTCATTAAGCTGCCAATAAAATGTTTTGGCAAATAAAAGTCTCCTTTGTGACAAAGATACCAATCATGATCGGTAATTCTTTGACGTTGGTTTTCTAAATCAACACAAACTTTTGTGGTATCCGGGAATGTCTTAAAGATTTTTACGTTACGAAAGTACTTTCTTAAGTTTAAATTATTATATTCTTTTAAAAGGTAGTCAACGGTAACATCGGTAGAATTATTATAGATTACAAACTCGTCAAAGAAAAAATGACAATCTTGGTTGGCAATGCTTTCAAGTGCCATCCTCACATGCCAATCGTAGAAAGTGTTATGTGTGTAAAAAATATAAGATGCCATTTTATTATTTATCTCCTTTTAAAGTTATAGATTTTAGTTTTTTTAGTTTTAAAATTATTTCTTCTAATTTTAAAACATCTTTTGCGAAACTATAAAAAACAGAACATTTGTTTTTTATGGTCTTTTCTGTAAGACAATTGTGCTTTACAATGTTGTGATACAAAAGAACTGATAATGGATTCACTTCAATTGTCTTAAAATTTGCTTTTTTTATTGACAAAACATCAATAATTTTAAATTTTTTAACATCGTCTTTGTTAATCATGATATTATTAGAAGACATGTCAAAATAATAAAAACCCGTTTTATTTATAAAGCTTTGATATTCTTTTACTATTTCATCATATAGTTCTTGCAGATCAACCAAGCTCATGCTAAGCAATTGCTTGAAATTTCTTTGTATAATTTTTTTTTCATTCAGATCATAAATGCCATAATTTGATTTCATAATTATCAATGGATAATAATCTTTTAGCAATTCTGTTTCTATTAAAAGTCTATCGCGATTTCTTTTTACTGATTTTATCTCCAGAAACCGTTCGCTTGTTGAACAATAGGTTTTTATTTTTTCTATGTTTCGCATAGTTTCTTCAAAGTGCGCATCTATGAAAAGAGGAGAATCTATGAAGAAACTTTTATTGTTATAATAGTAATAAACAGGATGACCGGACTTATTAACAGAAAATTCTTTCACTCTTTCCAGCCGTGATATTTTTTCATTTTTTCATGAGACTCTAAAATTGCATTTTTCAGAATTCTAAATTCATCCCTAGTCAGATCCAGCCTAACATTTTTTACATGAATGTGGACTTTACCATCTGAATTGTCCTCTATGATCATTTTTTCATAGGTAGGATCTTCTTCAACGTCACCCAAGATTTTTTTGATTATGTGGCCCATTATTTCTTCTCCTTAAGAGCCTTTACTAACTGTTTCCACTCTTCATATGTAAAATGCAATCTTATTTGTTTTGCATTTGGTCCCATGTGTATGTGAATTGGATTTTCATCTCCAATGTTATCCTCTATAAAGAACACACTATCTTTACAAGGAAAGGAAATTCTTCCCTTTACTAATCTACCGCCTATTAACGCCATTATTAAATTCTCCTATTATTTTGTTGTATAGTTTTTCTAGTTCTACTTTTTCAATGCATGTCATAACAAAATCATTTACTGGTAGTACTTTTGAAATTTCTTCTTTTAAAATTGCTCTATCACACGCTGGTAATAGATTTTTAATTCTGTTTTTGTGTTTGTCTTTGCACCTTTTTCTTTTCCAGCCCATGACATCTAAAACACTTCTCAGGACAAGCAACGTCAGTTCGTGTTCCGGTTTGGGTATATAAAACGTGTAGTCACTATTCTTCAACGAAACTCTTTCCGTAAAAACGCTTTCATTTAGGGCATGTGGAATTGTCCAAAACCCTTTAAAATTCTTAAATGGTGAAGAAAAATAAATGCAATTATAAGAATCAACCCTAAAACACCCATTGGAAATAGATCGATCTTTTTTTCCCGGTGTAAAATAAGGATGATATAACATATCCGAATATTCGGCAAAGCCATAGTTCTCAAACGGCTCTTTAGGGTCTTTGCTCAAATGTTTTGGTGCTATTTCGTTGAACTTGTTCCAGTCTTCATGATAACACGCAAGGTCTATATCAGAGTCTGGACTTTTTGGTAATCTAGCAAACCCTCTCAGGATTACGTATCTAACTTGGTTCTTATTCAAATCATTTAAAAAATTTGAAAAA
>Ga0080013_1003434_pt1 | contig 16727 bp, 24 predicted proteins | sample ETNvirenome_6_85_FD_69236 | JGI IMG/M metagenome (GOLD analysis project Ga0080013, IMG submission 69236) | Marine viral communities from the Pacific Ocean - ETNP_6_85 (SPADES assembly) (version 2) | ecosystem: Environmental > Aquatic > Marine > Oceanic | place: Pacific Ocean | collected 2013-06-19 | reverse complement strand
TTAAACTTGTTTTAACTATTAGAGAAATAAAATTAAAAATAATCCCATTATTTACTTTTACACTACCATCAGGATTTAAATAATGATTCATTATATTTTGTAAATTTCTTTGGGGTTTACCCAATTTAGCATCAACTCTATTATGTAAATTAATTCCCCATTGAATAAATTTTTCTTTCGAACTTAAATCGTATGGCATCTGATTTAAAATTTGATTATATGAATTTTTACAATAAATACACGGTATCAAATATCTTAAACTATGTAGAAATTTATGATATTCCGTTTGTAATGTTTTATCATATGTAAATGTTAATAAATGAATAACATACCACGTTGAAGGTCCCCATATTATAGGATCTTGATAAATATGACTCATTATATAATAATATTATTATATTATTATATTTATTTATACGGATTAATCAAATTTCATTTTTAAATTTTCAATTGATAAATTATTATTTTTTAAAATGTTATAATTTATAAATTTTTTTCCATTCGCATATTTCTCTTTTGATACTACTCTATAATCAAAATCTTTTAAAATTTGTTTTAAAATAGTTATACTTCTTCTCTCAGTAAAATTTTCAAGATATTTATTTGCTTTACATTTCAAGTAATATTCTTTTAAAATATCTTTAATCGATTCTAATCTACTTGTAATATTTATATTAATTAAATCATTTTTAGTAAAAGTATGATGATCTAGATTTTTAATACTGTATATTTCTTTAATTAAACATAATAATTCATCATCTAAATCTTTTTTAAATAATTGTTTATTACGTGGTTTTTTTTCCATTATATTTATATATAATATAAATTATATGTATATTAATCGACTATTTAAAAATATCTAAAAGAATAATTACTAATACATATTTATAATGTTCTTACAAAATATAATATTTAATAATCAACCCTGGTATAATATATTTATTATGAGTAGTTTATTTGTATATTCTCAATACATATTTTTTGATTTTTTTTTTAAAAATTATAATAAAAAATATAATACATTAAACCCCAATGTTCAAGATTATATTGTATCCAATATTAGTAAATCAGTAATTCTATTATTAATATGTATTGTTTCATCAAAAATAATAATATTATTATTTCATGACATATGGCCAGAAAATGTATGGAAAAATGTTGTTGCAGTTTATATATCAACCGATTTTGTTTCACTAATTGTAGTTAGAAAACATAAAATAAATACATTAATACATCATATTTTTAGTGTATTAATGGGTATTATGGCAATACTTTTTATTGATTTTAATGAAAAAAATATATGGAAGTTAATTTTATTATATGGTATATTTAGTGCAACAGTTTATACCATTAATCTATTTTTAGGAATGAGATTTTTATTTGATAAAAAATCAAAAAATATGAAATTATTATGTACTAGTTCTTGTTATTTTTATATAGGGGTATGTAGTTTTAATTGGATATTTCAAATTTATTTTATATTTAATTGGGAGTTATACTTATTTGGATGGCAATTTTTATTATATATAACTGCTATATGTTCTTTTATAAAGGATGATATTAAATTAATTCAATTTATGTTAAACTATTAACAACCTAATTGTCTACCCCTATTAGCTAATTTATCTGCCATAAAATTACCATTCCAAAAATAATGTTTTTCTGTCCCTTTAACAGGTTCATTTTTATGTGCTTTAACATGTTTGTAAGTAATTTCTAAAATATTTTTGTATTGTATTATTAAAGCATCTAACCAATATACTAAATCCATATTCATTGGTTCTTTACCATCCGCTTTTTTCCATCCTCTTAATTTCCACTTATGAACCCAATTTGTCATTGTATCAATAACATGTTTTGAATCTGTAATAATGCGAATTTTTTCTTTTTTATTATTTTTTTTATTTGAAATAAATGATTGTATTGCTCTAATACACGCATAAAATTCACATCTTTGATTAGTTATTGGAAAAATATAAAATGGTTCACTTATATTCATTTTGTTTTTAATACCAAAATAAATACCAATTCCACCCCGTGCTTTTTTACTCAATCTACAATTATTTGTTGTACTACCGTCAGTAAATATATCAATCATAATATTATAGTTATAATTGATATTTTAACTTTTATCATTTTTTTTTTTATTTTTATAATATAATGGAACAAAAATTAGAATACAAATTAGAATACAAACACCGTAAAGATTTAGATGATTCTTATTTATTATACAGTGTTTTACGTGATTTATACATATCAAATTCAAAAAATGATAAAATAGTTTCTTTAATAATTACAAAAGTAGGTAGAAATGTTTTTAATAGATATAAAATATTATTAAAATCTGCAATTATGACTGTTAATCAATTATTAAAACACAAACATATTAAAAAATCAGACGTTAATAAATTGGAAATTAATGTTATTAATTCTAATAAAGATTATTTCAAAAGACTTTTTACAATTTTGGAAGATATATATATTAATAAAAAAATAAATTCATTACTTTATGAAATTAAATTAGAAAAAAACGATTATGCTGATTTTTAAATACACTTTACACCCTTGGAAATTTAAAATGGAACAAAATAATTATATAATATAATTGTAACTATGAAACATAAAACAGAAGATTATAAAATTAGTGCTGTTAAATATTATATTAATAATGAAGTTAGTATGGATGAAGTGTGTGAAATTTTTGAATGTAAAAAAACATCGTTAAAAAGGTGGATTGATAGGTATGAAAAAGATGGTAGTATCAAAAGACATAGTAGAAAATCTATCTCTTATAAAGTTAGTAACGAACAAGTAAAATATGCTATTAAAAACACAATGAACAGATTACATTGGAAGAATTATCTAAATTAGTTAAGAAAAAATATAAAGATTTTGATATTACTTCACGTCAGCTGGGCAATATTCTAAGAGATAATAATAAAACACGAAAAAAAACTAGACACGAACATTTTCCTAAGATTAGATATGGAACACATGTCAATAAACAAAATGAATTAAATAAATTTTATAAAGAAATAGATAAATATCCATTAAATAAAATAATTAGTTTAGATGAAACATCAATACAACCATCTATGATTATGGAGTATAGTAGATGCGAACTAGGTAAAAGATGTATTGTTAAAACAGATGATAGTTATTTATTTCGTAAATTTACTTTATTAGTTGCTATTTCTAATTCTAAATACATTGGATGGGTATTATATGAAAAAGGTGGTATGACTAAAGAACGATTAGTTGAATTTTTAGATAAATTTATATTTAACAAATACAAAAATCATCTTATTATTTTAGATAATGCTGGAAGTCATAAAAATAGTTATGTAAAAGATGCTATTACAAATAGTGGTAATAAATATCTTTTTAGCATTCCATATACACCAAAAACAAATGTAATTGAAATGTTCTTTAACCAAATAAAACATTATCTCAAATTAAATAAAAAAGTCCTAAAATTTAATGAATTAAAAGAAGAAACTAAGAAAGCAATAGATAAAGTATCAAAAGAAAACTATAAGAATTATTTTAATTACGCTTATAAAAAAGATGATTTAAGAAAATATAAAAAAAGTGTTTCTACTTTACGTAGAAAACCTAAAAATTACAAGAATTAAAATATCTAAATTTAATATAATGAGTAATCAATATATTAAAATAAAGAAAATATTATTATTATTACATAAACATTACATTTTTAATGATAAAATTACTATTTTACATAATAAATTAATTAAAAATTTTGAAAATGGAAAATATAATAATATTAGTGGTGGAATATTGGCAGGAAAATTATATGACAATATTTATTCGATATTAAAAGATAGACATATTTCGTTCAAACCTAATAAAATATGATAAAGATTTTTTTCATAAATGGATACAATCCAAAATTATAAAAACAAATATTGGATATATAAAAATAGATACATTCTTGGATTTTGGTTTGGATAGTGTTTATAATCCAAAAGTTTTAGAAGATATACCAAAAACTAAAATGAAATTGATTTGTAATTCAATAATAAAACATATTGAAAATGTTAAAAATTGTAATTATATTATTTTTGATATGAGGAATAATGGTGGCGGTGAAGGTCAAATAGCAAAATTATTACTTTCATTTATATTTAATAGAAGAATTATTTTAGAAGAAATTCATTATAAAACAGAGACTCGAAAATATTATACACTAACAAATAAAGAATTACAAGAATTATGTAATTGTAAAAATTTACCAAAAATATATAATAATAAAATAATATGTTTAACATCTAAAAATACATTTTCTGCTGGAGAACAATTTTGTTATGATATACAATCAAGAAAAAGAGGTATAATAATCGGTGAAATAACTGGTGGTGGAGCAAATCCTGGAAAATTTTATAAAATAGATAAAGAAATGAAAGTGTTCATACCATTTGCATATACAAAAAATCCAATAACTAAAACAAATTGGGAAGGTAAAGGTGTTAAACCTAATATAGTATGTAAATCGAAAGATGCATTAAAATGTGCTATAGAATATATAAATATGATAAAAAATTGATACTTAAATTAAATAAAATTTACTAGTATTAAATAATGTCTACGTTTGAAAATCAAATAATGACTGAGTCTTCTGAGATGAATCCTCAACAAGGGATAGGTTCAGGAGTACCCACCCCACCATTTCTCCTCTATTACAGAAGATGAAAAACTTATGTATTTTCTTAATCTTATGTTTTTCTACATATATATTTTTCCAACAAAGTTTTAACGAAATTATGATTCAAATTTGTTGTTTCCTAATAAGTCCAATAATATTACTATTTTACATCCCATATCGTTTAATGTATTATGAAAATAAATCAATACATATAATCGATAAAGATGGAACTATTCACGAAACTAAAAATGTAACTATTAGAAAAAATTAATCATCTAAACGACTTGGGAATTTGTCATGTTTTTCACAATAATAAAAATCGCCGTTTTTAGTAAAATATTTATCATTATCACAATTATAAATAATTACATCACCTGCCCCAGCAACTTCATTATCATTACATATAATGCATCCGTATTTTTTTTTATTATTACTAATAAGTTTAATATCAAAGTAAAAATCATCAGGTCCTATGTGGTTAGAATGATTAAATGTTAATCCATTATATAAATGTCCATTATCAAATAATTGTTTAATATCATTTTTGCTTTTTGTTGGATTTTGTGAATACTCATCTATATACTCATCTACATATTTACATTGTATATGTCCAAATGCTAATTCATGTTGAGATGTAATATAATCACTTACATTACTCCCACCTTCCCTATTACAAAAATTATAAAACTCTTTTTTCATAAATTCATATGCATCATATATATTATTAAAATATTTAACGTAAGTATTACAGTCTTTGATTAAATGAACTAAATAATTATCTGCTAATTGTGGATAATTATAATAAAATGACTCAATTGGTAGTTCTTTATATTTTTTGAAAGACTTTTTACTAATTTTTTTATATTCTAATTCTTTATAACATATTGGTTCATTATCCCTATTTCTTTCAATAATATGAATGATATTAGTAATTTTTGGAAGAGGATATTTTTCTATAAAACGGCTTATTGCTATTCTCAATTTATTCCATCTAAATTTATATTCAATTTCAATAGTAGAATAAGTAGTTAGATCATCTTTATAAAATAAATTGTATCTAAATGGTGATTCTGAAATATCTGATCTACTAAAAAATGTTCCAAAACTATCACTAAATTCTACCATTAATTCGTTGTTTATATATTTAATCCAATTAAACATACTTAAATATTATACACAATATATATTTAAGTATAAAAATGAAACTATTATATTTATTTTTTGTATACGCATATGCCTATGCCCTTCCAAAAGAACAACCATCAGGATTCTTTAATTTTTCACGTATTAATAATATAACACTCCCATCAAAATCCTCAATTGATTCTAAATTATATGTATACGCAGTCGTACCCAATGTCTTGAGGATTTCACCAGGAATGATTGCCTTCCCGAATGATCCTTACAACTACTTAGACGACACACCTCCTAACACCATACCACAAGATAAATACTTAACAGGTAATCCAAAGATTACATTTAACAAAATTAATAAAAGACCTATGGAGTTTTCGGTGGATTCACCGGGTTTTGGTAAAACATTTACATTTTCACCATTGAATGATAATTGTAAAACAGATTTTGAAAAAGAAACTGCTAAATTATGTCTTAAATATCATCCAAATGCCGGTTGGCATGATCTTTGGTGGTGCATTTACGAAAGTTGTATAAGTTTATCAAGGACAATACCTCATTATATCAAGATAGTTTTACCACCAATATATTATAATAATGAAACAACTAACCAATGTTTTTTATTTACATAATATTTAAATTTTATACATTATACACTGTTATTTTTGTTCCATTTTAAATTTCCAAGGGTGTAAATATTTTTGAATGGCATACCTTTCGTAGAACCTAATGTTGTACGATTGGGATTATTTAAATCAATTTTGTGACATCTTGTATTAATCGGTAACATATCATATGCTGGTTCAGGTTTAAAATTTCTAATTACATCATCTTGGTCTCGTTCTTTTTGTATTTTTTTGTATCTATCATCCATATTCATTTCATTCCATTCTTGATTTAAATATTTTTGGCTTTGTTGTAATTGATAAAAATTAACAAATGGTTTTAATGGAGTACAATTATGCAATGGTTCTTGAACTACACATATTTTAGGATTACCTCTAAAATTACGTCGTGGAACAAATTGTGGTACTTTTTGTGAAGGTGCGGGTAAAGTATTTGAATATATAACTTCTTCTCTCCTATTCATTTTTCCATCTACTTTTACAAAATTTGAATTTTGAGGTCTGAATGGTAACATTATAATATTTATTGATATATAAAAGTTTGATTTTATGTAATATTATAAATGGATTTAATTAAAAGAAATATAGATGAAATTATCAATGAAGATGAATTAATTAAAAAATTAAATAATAATTCTAAAATTTCATTATATTGGGGAACCGCAACCACAGGAAAACCTCATCTTGGATATTTATTACCATTAACTAAATTAGCTGACTTTTCAAAAGCTGGTATCAAAGTTAAAATATTGTTTGCGGATTTACATGCTTATTTAGATGAATCATCATGGGAAAAATTAGAACCTCGTTATTTATATTATTCTAATATTATCAAAGCTATTTTAAAAACATTAAACGTTGATATAGATTCTATTGAATTTCATAAAGGAACAGATTTTCAATTAAAAAAACAGTATGTTTTAGATATGTTTAAATTAATGACTATTATTGGTTTACACGATGCCAAAAAAGCAGGTTCAAAAGTTGTTAAACAATCCAAAAATCCAAAATTAGCATCATTAATTTATCCATGCTTACAAGCACTAGACGAAGAATATTTAGATGTTGATATTCAATTTGGTGGTGTTGATCAAAGAAAAATATTTATGTTAGCAGAAAAATATTTACCTAAAATAAATTATAAAAAAAGAATTCATATTATGAATTCCTTGATTCCAAGTTTTGAAAATCCGAAAGAAAAGATGAGTGCATCTGTTATAAATTCCAAAATTAGTTTTTTAGATAGTAAAAAAAAAATTTGTAAAAAAATAAATAACGCATTTTGTGAAGTTGGAAATATTGAATGTAATCCTCTATTATCATTATGTAAACAAGTACTATTCCCTTTTATCGAACATATGGGTTTAAAGAATTTTATAATTAAAAGAGATGAAAAATATGGTGATAATTTATTATATACTAATTATAATCAAATGGAAAACGATTTTATTAATGAAATATTACATCCAATTGACTTAAAATCTGGTATTTCTACATTAGTTATTAAAATTCAAAAAAATATAATTAAAAATCTTGAAATAACTAATATTGAAGAAATTGAAAATTTAGCATATTGATTGAAAATTTGAAAAAAATTTAAAAATTTTTTTTCAAATTATTTTAAATACTATTTAATGAAACTTTTATCAACAGGTAATAATATTTCCGTAATGGGAAAAACATATTACATATCAGAAATCTTAAAAAAATATAACTTCAAATTTAATAAAGACAATAAAATTTGGATAAGAGAAAACTATGACCCAAGTATTTATTATTTACTTGATAATATTATAAATAATAAAATTAATAAAAGAATTACACCATCAAATAAAACTAGATGCACAGCACGATGTAAAAATGGATTTAGATGTACTTTAAAAAAAACTAAAAAAGAATATTGTAAAATTCATTATATCAAATATAATATAAACGATCCAAGAACTTTAAATTTTTTATAATATTTACCGTCCACCACCACGTCCTCTACGTCCACCACCACGTCCCCTACGTCCTCGTCCTCTACGTCCCCCACCACGTCCTCCACGTGCGGCATGTGCTCCATGGTGACCACTATGATGACCACCATGATGACCACCATGATGTCTTCCATATCTTCTCCAATGTGGTCTGCGTCTAAAACCTCTCATTCTTCCATACCATCCCCATGGATTATACCACGGATAAGAAGTTACGTATACTGGTCCACGAAGACCACAATCGGGACCACGCATACAAATACCACGATGATACCAAGAACGACAATCTTTAAAATATGGACCATTTGCATCTCCCAAACCACAACTTCCATAACCATTTGGATTAATACACCAACCACAATTATCACAACTTGCACATTGGGTTTCACCCATCCAATCGTTTTGTCGACAATTAGGACAGTAAAATGGTTCAAATGTTTCTGTATTACATAAAAAACAAAAAACTAGAATTGTGATAGAAACACCAATAATAATATTATTTCTCTGACTATGTTTCATTTATAATATTATATTATATTTTTTTAACAATAATAATTAGAATTAATTCGTTCATTTGTTAATTTTAACAAATTATATGTTTGTTCATATTTTATTACATTATTTTGAATAAAATGACTATCATCTATTCTAAATACATTATAAATACATGATGGGCATATACAATCAATCGGAACCCCATACATATATTCAATATAACACCTAATGTTATCTTCATATTGACTTAAATTAATTTCTAACATCTCTATCAGAATAGTAGGATCATTCATACAGATATAATCTGATTTACATATATTAAGGTGTTGTTTAATTTTTTCTTTTTCTTCTATTCCATAATAACACTTTTCATAACATTCATCAACTTTTTCTATAACTTTTTTATATTCATTTAATGTCATTTTTTTATTTGTAAATATATTTATTGGTAAATTAAATGTTTTGGTATATGTAAACCATTCTAAATAAGTAGATGCTTTAATTCCGTATTTTTTATTATTCGGTGCTTCATAAATATATAAATCCCATTCTGGTAGACTGTAAATATTGTCACCTGATATTAAATCAGTATCATTATTATTTGCTAAAAATTTATATCTTTTTTTTAAATAATTTCTATATTTAATTTGTATTTTTTTAATTGAATTAATAATTTTATCTCTTTTTTTTTTTATTCTTCCTGATTTTACCTTATTTCTATAATTATCTTTTGATAAATTATATAAACGTGCCGTATTATATTTAACCATTATATTATATAATCATTTAATTTTTAAATTAAAACCATTTATAATTTTAATAATAATATAAATATAGTATGAATTTAATTTATTTAAATGAAGATAACGAAACTATGTGTCAGCCAATTGGATTTAAAAATATCAACTTGTTTCCACATCAATTAACGTTGCTTAGAAAATGTATAGAATTATAAGATAAACGTATGATTAACGCACAAATAAAATGTAATATTCATTTTAATGTTAAAACAGACTTTGGAGTAATATGTGATAAAGTTGGTTCAGGAAAATCATTTGTTATACTAGGATTAATACTTAATAATAAATATTTGAAAGATACTTTTATTATTCCTCATACAGATTATGTATCATATGATTATAGAAATAATATACAATGTTATATCACTAATAAAAATTATTTAACAGTAAACTTACTTTTTGTTCCACATACTATTTTTAATCAATGGAAAGAGTATATAAGTAAAAATACATCATTAAATTTTTATGCTATTAAAACAATTAGAAATTTTGTTAAACATCCTAAATTTTATGAAAAATTTGATTTAATATTGGTTAATTCATCTAAACATTTTCAGATGCAGGAATTATTTCATAACTATATTATTTCAAGAGTAATATATGATGAAGTAGATACCATAAAAATTACAAAATGTCAAAAATAGATTCTGTTTTTCATTGGTATGTTACCTCTTCTGTAAATAATTTACGTCAACCTCTTAGTACGTGGAAAATTGGCTATAATCCCCATGGTTGCGCATATAATAAATATAATTATAGTTATAAAAAAACCACAGGAATTACTTCTTCAAAATATATAAAAGAATTATTTATAGATCTATCTCATTTTCGTTTTAAACGAAAACAACAACTATTTTTATGTAATTCTAATCATTATATTGATCAGTCTATTAAATTACCAGATTATAAATGTGAAACAATTCGATGTGATAATCCATATGAATCTAATATATTAAATGGAATAATTAGTAATTCGGTGATTGATATGATCAATAGTGGTGATATTAATGCAGCTGCTCAACATTTAAACTGTACTTTAGCCAAGGAAGACAATTTAATAAATATTGTTTGTAAAAAATATTATACAAAACTTGATAATTTAAATATTTTATATGAAGCAAAAGAAAAAATAACTTATTCATCCGTAGAACAAAAACAAAACACTCTTAAAAATATTAAAAGTAAAATAGAAGATATTAAACATAAAATAAATTTAATTCATACTAGAATTAAAGATGGAAATAATTGTCCTATATGTTTTGATTCCCCATCAAATAAAACAATTGTTAATTGTTGTAATAATCCATTTTGTTTAGAATGTATTACTAATTATCTTAACTATAAAAAAAATGGAATGTCCTTTATGTCGTTCTACAAAAATTAATACCAATAAATTTGTTGTATCGCATGAAGAAAATATTGAAAATGTTGAAAAACAAAAAACATTAAAAATTGATGTTGTCAAAGAATTACTTTCAAAACATAAAAATAAAAACATATTAATTTTTTCGGAATATAATTGTACATTAGATTCATTGGAAAATATTTTAGAAAATATTAATTACAATATTAATTACAATATTAATTCCAAACGAATTATTGGTATGAGTGATACAATTAGTAAAATTATTAAACAATATAAATCAACAGATGAAAATCAAATAAATGTTTTATTATTGAATTCAAAATATTGCGGATCTGGATTAAATTTAGAAAATACAGATATTATTATATTATATCATAAAATGTTTTATGAAATGGAAAATCAAGTGATAGGAAGAGCACAAAGACTTGGTAGAACTTTACCTCTAAAAGTTTATAAAATATATTATAACAGTGAATAATTATTTGGTATAATTATTGGAAATTAATATTCATCGTTGGTGTTTTAGGTGTTAGTGTATTAGGTGTTGGTGTTAATGTATTAGGTGTTGGTGTTAATGTATTAGGTGTTGGTGTTAATGTATTAGGTGTATTAGGTGTATTAGGTGTATTAGGTGTATTGGGTGTTGGTGTTAATGTATAAGGTGTGGTTGATGTATTAGGTGTTGGTGTTAATGTTAATTTATTTGGTGTTAATGTATTTGTGGTATTAGGTATTTTTGTGGTATTGGATGAATTCCAATTAATTTTTATTGGTATATTACTACCCATCATCTTGGTCATATAATTTTTCAACCATGGTTTAAACTTTTTCAAAAATGCTTCTTGTTCAGCCTTACAATGTTTATTTTTACATGTAATTAACGCGTTCCCTACTAATAGTGCACCACTTTCATCTTTACAATATTGTATTTTACATACGTCAATCGCATTTGCTTCTGCTTTTGGAAAATTAGCCATCATATTATTGCGAGATTTATTATTTTTATTGTTTGAATTATTTTTTGGTTTATTGTTTGATTTATTTTTTGGTTTATTGTTTGAATTATTATTGTTTGATTTGTTGTAGTTGTTGTTTGAATTATTATTCATTGTATTATTCATTGGATTATTCATTATATATAATGAATAATATTTTTTTTTATATTATAGATTTAAACATCTATTTCAATTCCTAAATCACAATAGTTATTATCATCGTTTTCAACTTCATTAATCACTATTGATTCACTATCTAATGCAACATCAAAAAATGGGTTATTATAAAACCGAGCTATTCGTGAATCACTTCTAGTCCTTCTTGCTCGTTTTTTTTGAAAATTTCTACAACAAGTATAACTTAAATAAAGAATTAACATAGACAATAAAATTATCATTAATACAGAAACATAATACTCAAAATCTTTATCATCACTGTTATTTAAACTTTGTTGAGGTTGTTGGGGCTGATTTGATAATTCTGTTGTAAGTGTTTCAGTAGTAATTGGCGTTTCAGTGGCAGTGGTTGGTGTTTCAGTGGTAGTGGTTGGTGTTTCAGTGGTAGGTGTTTCAGTGGTAGTGGTTGGTGTTTCAGTGGTAGTGGTTGGTGTTTCAGTGGTAGTGGTTGGTGTTTCAGTGGTAGTAGTAGGTGTTTCAGTGGTAGTGGTTGGTGTTTCAGTGGTAGTGGTAGGTGTTTCAGTGGTAGTGGTAGGTGTTTCAGTGGAAGTTGTTGGTGTTTCAGTGGTAGTGGTAGTGGTTGGTGTTTCAGTAGTAGTTGTTGTCGTTGGTATGGTAGTAGGTATTTCAGTAGTAAATACAACTTCTCTACACTGATCAAAATTACCATCACTCCATCCATGTAAAAAATTATTAAATGTTCTATTATGAAAAACATAACTATGTTGTGGTAAAGACCACAAATCAAATGATTCATAATATGATTGTGGTCCAAGTGAATAACCATTTACATAATTATAATAAATAATACCTCGTTGAATAAGATCACCTTCTGTACTAAAATTTTTACCATAATAAAAAGGATGATTATTAAATAAATATGATGATTTATAATACAAAGTATTATATGCTTCATAATTAAGATTAGTTACATTTATACAATTAGGGAAAAATATTGAAATATATGTTGTATTAATTGGTCGTTGATCTAAATAATAAGCACATCCTACTTCACATTTGTGAAAAGCAGAAATTGTAAAAAATTCACTACAATATTGACATGAATATCCATTGTGTGCTAATTCACAACCCAAACTACATGATTCAATCGCATTATTTATATTGTAATTATCACTACACATATTTGTACAATTAGTTAATGTATTACTTGCATGTGTTTCTGGGCTTGGTGTAGTATCTGAAAAAATTCGTTCATAATAAGTAATGTTATAATTTGTCATTAATGTATTTGTTCTATTTTCATTTAATACATGATAATTAATAAAACAACGTTTATTATCATTATCAAAATCAAATGAATAACAATTTGAAAAATCGAGACATAATCCAGCACAATAACCAGGTCTATTAATATTACTATATAAAAATAAGTTATAATCTATTGTATGAACATTAAGTGGTTCTTCAAATAAATTAAGAACAGATACATGACTATTTACTAAACATTTTTCATATAATCTATGACAATCTGGGTCATTATCATATTCTAAACAACATAAATCTATATTATAAACAGTTTTATCATAACAAAATTGATCTAAATGATGTTCTAAAATATGTTCAGGAACAGAACAATTTAATAAAGTTCTATTATATTCTGATTTGTAATTATCACATCCTAAAACACAATTACGTGATTTATCATCAGTATTATATATACGTGAACATAAATTACAATTATAATTTAAAAGAGCAATTCTACATCCAATCGTACATGGATATCTAAAATTATAATCATCAACACGACAATAATTAACACAATTTGTATAAACAGTATTATCACGGTTAATTTGTTGTGATAGTACACGATTTGAAAATACAAAACTAATAAACATTAAAAATAAAAATTTAATCATTTATTTTTAATAAAACTTTTAACTTTAAATATAATTATAACGATAATAACAAAAAAAAACAAAAACAAAACAAACAAAAACAAACAATATTTACAACGTCATCCCAGCCCTGCTTTACAGCACTCATCATCATCATCGGTAATACCAACAGTACTAATAATACCAGTAGTACCAACCGCATCAGTGGCATCCGCAACATCAGCCGCGGGGGCAGCAGCAGTTACATCAACAGCATCCATTACATCGGACACAGTAACAACATATGGGATAACATCGGTATTATCCTCATTCATATATTCTTCCGGAAATTCGAAAGAATTGTCAAATTCTCTAACTAATATATGACTCATACGTATTTATATAATAAAATTATATAAATTGGAGTGTCAATTTTTATTTTACATATTATAATTCCCATATTTACAATATTTTTATTATAAAAATGTAATTAGTTAAAATGATACAATGAGAGAAAGAAATATATTACTTCTATACATACTCTCTTTCAACTACATGATTAACAAAATATTCTAAAAGATAATCTAATTTATCCCCCACTTAACTAAGGGGGTTAACTAAGGCTTCACTAAAGATCATGACACTACCATCTTCACAGCCGCATATTAGCAGTCCTTCAGATGTTACCACAAGTGTAAACACTGCAAAATCACCGTGGACGCTACGAATGTGCCGCAGTACCACTTTGTGTTTTCCAATAGAACACCATATTTTAATAGTACCATCACAACTACCACTGACTATATTCCCATTTGGAACAAATGCTAGACAGCTCACTTCTTCTTGGTGTGCTTTCTCCTCGCGCTGTTTCACATACGCGTTTCCATTCCACGAAAAAAATAATATCTTTCCACCAATTGTACCTACTGTTAACTCTCTACCCTTCATCGCCACACACGTAATACGTGACAAACACCGAGGAAATTCAAACAATTGTATCTTAACATATACATTTCTATCACTACAATGCCGCCATACATGAAATCGGCCACCCGACTCTATACCAACAATACCATTAGCAAAAACAGTTGGAGGCACAAGACAGAGAACACCGTCGCGCATTAGTAAGCGTGGAGGCAAAGCCTTATACCCATTTAAACGATTAGATATCACTCTCACATGACTATCACCAGTTAACCTGCTAACTCGATGCAAACAATATATAATTTCTGCGTTTCCTGTGATGACTATACGAGTCACACACATCGGTATTTGCTGGATATTCACAAAGTGTGGTTTCTCATCTAAATTACTACTGTTACACATATACACATACACTGTGTCGGAAGTAGATCCACCTACAACTAATATTTTGCCATCATGATTGAGACTCATAACCACATCAAAGCTCTCCGTGTCTATCTTTTGTACTATAACGTAAGTATTTATATAACGAACCAGTACGATGATAACACCACTATTATCTGCTACCACCATAATATATCCATTACCACTTATGATCATTCTTTTAACAGACATTGTTGTACCCATGATCCAATAAAAAGGAGACCCTTCATCAGCAGGGAGCGAGGCGCAACCATAATTCGTAACATCGTAACCAGGACCAACCCAATCATCCCCATCAACCACATCATCAGGGACAAGTGGTGATTCTACATAAGTAGTACCAACCCAATCATCCCCATTACCCTCTGAACTCGTATTCACTGCTGTCGTGTTCCGCGCCATGGTAGTGAGTATTTATATAATAAAATTTCAGACGATTTTGAGTATCAGTTTTTTATGGTAAAAACTGGTATTATTTAATTTTAAATATTATAATTTAAGCAAAATACTAAAATTCAAAACAAATTATCATTCCGCGATAATCAGACACTCTTCGTACAATCGAAGACAACCATCCCTGCCACAACTTAGTAACAAACCATCATTTGTGACAAAAATAGTCAATATTGGGTGACCATTATGAACTCTGGGAAAGCATCGTAACAGTATGTATTTTATATCAATAAGAGTTCCAATTTGGATATTTCCCCATCATCTCTACTCACAATATTCCTATTACAAATAATTGATAAACAGGTAATATGATAAGGATGTCATCCCTAAAACGCGTCATATTACCATACTTCGGGTTTCATTCATAGAATAATATATAATATCCCCCTTATATGCGCTAAATACACAATTACCATCTTTCACATCTATGGATGAAATTAAATGACCATTTAGACCAACACTTAAATCAAAAAAATCTAATTGCTGTACTGTATCAAATTTTACCCCTCCGTTGTACCACAAATTAAACTTGGCTTCATATTTCTCTACTCCCACAAATAGTTTTTCATCCATATCTACTGCTCTTAAATAACATTGAATCGTATCGAAATGATGAACCTTTTCATAATTAGCATCAATATCAATTTTTTTGTACACAATCGTATTAAAACTTGATTGAGCAAAAATTACAAATGAAGACATAGCTATACTAGATAATAATTAATACAATTTGCATAAACAGTATTATCACGGTTAATTTGTTGTGATAGTACACGATTTGAAAATACAAAACTAATAAACATTAAAAATAAAAATTTAATCATTTATTTTTAATAAAACTTTTAACTTTAAATATA
>Ga0080013_1003433_pt1 | contig 16728 bp, 29 predicted proteins | sample ETNvirenome_6_85_FD_69236 | JGI IMG/M metagenome (GOLD analysis project Ga0080013, IMG submission 69236) | Marine viral communities from the Pacific Ocean - ETNP_6_85 (SPADES assembly) (version 2) | ecosystem: Environmental > Aquatic > Marine > Oceanic | place: Pacific Ocean | collected 2013-06-19 | reverse complement strand
GCATCTACAGCAGAAAATGCTCTGGGACTGTCAACTAGCGCGAACATCAACACAACTGGTATCATTACTGCAACCTTCATTGGTGATCTAACTGGTACTGCGACGACTGCAACCACTGCTCTCGGATTTAGCACTACTGCATCAATCAATACCTCTGGTATTATTACCGCAGGAACATTTGTTGGAGACGTGACAGGAACTGTCAATGGAACCGCAAGTATTGCACAGGTTGCTCTGGGTATCACAAATACTCAGATTGGAATCGTAAGTGCAACTGAGGCAATCATCGCAGGATTTACTACTCTCAGTGGTAGCGCATCTATCGGTGGTGATCTGACTGGATCTGGTAACATTGCTCTCCAAGATAGCGGAGAACTCCGTTTAGGAACTGGCAATGACTTTGTACTGTCATTTGATGGAACACAAAGCATCATCCAAGACTCTGGTGCAGGAACTCTCAAGATTAGAGTTGCTCAACTTGACTTTGAAGATGGCAATGGTATCAACACACACGCGAAGTTTAACAGTGGCGGTGGATCAGAACTCAACTTCAGTGGCACTAAGCGGTTTGAAACTGTAGCACTTGGCGCATCCGTTACTGGATCACTTGAGATTACTGAAAACCTCAACGTAACTGGTCTGGGAACAATCCTTGGTAATGTAAGACTTGATGCAGATCTGACTCTGCTAGGTGACAACAACACAATCGGAATCGGTACTGGTTATAGCGTAGGCGTTGGTACTCTAACACCTGCTGCTGACGCAATCCTTGAACTGAAGTCCACTGACAAATTCTTTATTGTATCAAGAATGACCACTGCTCAAAGAGACGGTGTTGCGTCTACAACCTCTGGCGCGATTATCTACAACACAACTGTTAATCGTCACCAAGGATACAATGGAACTGCGTGGAATAACTTCTACGTCTAACAGAATATCTACCTAAATACCTTTAGGAAAAACATCAACGTTCTAAATAACTCAAAGGATTTCACGAAAAATGGCAAACAACAGAGAAATTTCACAATTTGCTGGACTTGTTACAGTAAATGATACTAGTAGTAACGTAAGTATTGGCGCATCGGTCACCGTTGGTACTGGCATTACATTTAATGCTGGCGATGGCACTGCTGAGTTTGCTGCTAGAGTAGACGTTGGAAGTACATCTCACAATAAACATTCTTTAGTTGCAATAAACAATTCCAGTCAGACAGTAGTGGTGGCCGTCGCTCACAGCACTGCTGCTTGCTTTGAAGGAAGATCCGACGCATCTACTACGACATCGTTAATTGATAACGACGGATGTTTAAAAATTGGTGGCACACTCCCATCATCACCGAATATTCAGCTGAGGGCTGATGGATCCGCCACGCTTGCGAAATGGGTTACGGCTACCGAATCAGTCAATGGACGGAACATACAAGCTGGTGGAGGTGATGGCAACAATACTATATTCTATGGTGCTAGTGATACTGCTATGACTAATCCAGTTTTCAGGGTTTGGACTGATGGTAGCATGTACGCTGCTGATGATTTATTTGCCATCGCTAGTACAGCTGATACAAGAATAGGTACTGATAATATTACTATTAGTGGAGAGGATACCAGATCAAAGGTACATATTGACCCAGGTGGTTGGATTGGCAGCGGTAATGTATATCCACCTTGCGTGGCTGTTTACGCTCCTATCAATGCATCGGCCTCTAAATATGTTTGGGTATGTTACGACGACGATAATATTGGAACATCGAGCTATATTACGGCAAGTGGCGGCGCTTCATTCGGTGGTGGTGCCACTGGTATTTCATCTTCAGGAACAATAGACGTTCGTAATTATTACAACACAAGTGGAAGTGATTCTACTTTCCCTGCCTTTGCTGTAAAGAATTATTCAGGAACAACAAAGACACAGCTTTTTGCTGACGGTGCCGCAACTTTCGCGGGTCAAATCCTATCATCAAATACTGGTGGTAATGTTTATATAAACACTGGCAACGCTGGTAACGCTTTGCAGGCATACGATAGCACTGCCAATGGTGCTGTCGCGAAAGTTTCGATCACGAAATCAGGAGCCGCCGTGTTTGCTTCAACCGTTACTTGTTCATCATTAACAGAAACAGCATCTGATCAACGTTTCAAGAAGAACATTACAGACGCTAATCCACAATTAGCTGATGTCACTGCTCTTGGTGAGAAACTTCGTAACTGGGATTGGACTGATGACGCACCTGTTTACGAAAAAGATACACGTTTCCTTGGTTTAGTCGCACAGGAAGTAGAATCTATTTGTCCTGGTATTATTCATACCATTCCAAGAACAAAGGATGGAGCTGAACTTACTCCTGAATCAACAGACGAAGATGGCAATGTAACACCAGCTACTTATAAACAGGTTGATGATTCATACAAGACAATTAAAACTTCAGTTCTGATCATGAAACTCCTTGGAGCAGTAACAGAACTATCAGCAAAAGTAGCCGCTCTAGAAGCAGCTTAAATCTAACCCTAACTAATTAAATCAAACAAATGGCAACAACATTTTCCTACAAGATCCAAAGCCTTAACCGTGAAACTGTAGATGGCTACGTCTTCGGCGGAGGCTACACAGTCAAGGCCCATGACGGAACTTATGAATCCGGCGCTTATGGCAACATTGAATTTGAACGTCCACAGTCCCTTATTCCTTTTGCCTCTCTCCAGGAAGACACCGTAATCGGCTGGATAAAAGACAAGTTAGGGGCTGAGGCTATAGCCAATATTGAAAAACAATTGCAGGCACGCCTGGACGAACAAATCGCCCCAACACAGGCAACGGGTTTGCCATGGGATGAAAACGAAAGTGCTAGCCCTGCTTAGCCCAGAGTTCCCCTTCTGCGAGGCGGCGGCGTCTTAGCCCTGCCTCTACTGACGTTCCTGGGTTGACGTAAAGGAGCAAACCGGCTGGAACGCCTGACCAGTCTTTGTCATTGAGCAGGCGGCTAATGGTGCTGAACCCTTGAGCACCAAAGAAATGAGGGCCGAGGTTATAGGCGAATGACAGTAAAGCACTCTTCTGGTTGGGGTTCATCTCGTTCCAGTAAGGAATAGATTTTGAGATGATCCCCCAATATTCCTCGCATACCTGACCCAACAGTTTCTTTGCCTCTACTTCAGTTATGGCTGGATCGTCATAACTAACCTTCTGCCCATTCAGATAGTGGGTACTGCCGTAGCCAATAGTTGGGACTCCAACGCCGTCGTTATAAACTTTCGCCCTGAACCCTTCAAATTCAGCGATTATGTCGAGAGCCTGGGGCGGAATTGTTGAGGGAGCTTGCGGCGGCCCTGAGGGCTTCTCTCTGAATTTCTTGATCCATTCACATTGATCGTCAAGTAATTCTGCCGAAAGGCCGTCGTAAAGAATAGCGATGGCCTGAACCTGTTGCGGTTGGCTTGTGAAATAGCGGAAGAAATCGCCAAACTTTTTCTTGTCAATTTGCGTCATGGTTCCTTAGGCGTAACTTGTATTCTGACCTACCAGCTCGGGCTCTTGTGCCTCCGCAGGCTGATCAGGATTAAAGAAGCAAGAGCAGTACCTAGCCCAGGTAAGACGGCCTTGAGCCTCAGGGATGTCCAGAGAGCAACCACCCTCAAAATGAATACAAGAGCGGCAGTTTTGCGCGTGCCCCCTGGATATATCGCGGCAATATTCCGCATAGAGCTGGCCCCGCTTGATGGCATAAATCAGCTCTAACGAAACTGCATAACGTCTGGCCATATCGGCCGCGGGGGTATCTGACAAGAGGATCTCTCGCACGTCTTCCGCTTGAAACCGTTTTCGCGGGCTGTACCTAAGGCGGTTGCAGGTGTTCCACACGTAGCCGCAGGCTTTGCACTTGATGCGCCTGCTGTGCTCTCCGTTGGGCATGCGGCGCCCTGAGACAACCCGGCCCTCAAACTTCTTGCACTGATCGCACTGCCTGAGCTGGTGCTTTGGTTCTGTGAACAGAGGATGGCGCTTTGTCATGACGAGACAGAGGAAACGCCCCCTAACTATGGCCGTTTTAAGAACTTTTTAGGTATCAAACCTCAGAAGTAGCATCACAACAGGCTTTTTACTCTCTTGGTAAGGGAGAGGTCTCGGGTTCAAATCCCGACGAGGGCACTACATCCTCAAGCCAGGCACTGGGTTTTTAGCGAATCACCCTTCAGGGCAAGTGTTGACTAATGCTAGTTTTTAGTGGCATTTGAGCCCTTTTTAGGAACCAAAGTTCCTAGAAGCACAACGGTTCTGTTGTTTCCCCCACGGAGGCCATGGCATCGATCAAAGTCCAACGCGGTCGCCTTTACCTAAGAGCAACGCTGCCAAGGAAAGACGGCAACCCAGGTCGCAAGCAAGAACTGATTGCCTTGCACTTGCCGGATACTGTCCAAGGCCGCATAAAAGCCAAGAGAGAACTGGCCCGTCTAGAGCGACAGCTAGAGAACAAAAGTTTCCATTGGGATGACTGGATAGACCCCGAACATCAAAAAGGGTCTAAAAGCATCTCCTGGCGTGAGGCCATTGACCGTTATTACGAATGGCGGCGCTACGAGAAAGGGACAAAAGACGACCATTGGCAGAAAAAGTATCTGCCGCTGATTACCAAGGCCCCAATCAAGCTGGCCAACCCTTGCGCCACTGAGGACATGGCAGCGGTGCTCAGTTCTTGGGATCCAAGCCAAGACGCTTATATGAAGGCACATCGAGCGTTCAAAAAGCTTGCTGAGTTGGCGGGCGTCCCATTTCCTCAGCAGACACTCAAGCCCAGCTATTCACTGCCCCAACAACGCGGCGAGCCTAAAGCTGTTCCAACAGATGAGGAGGTCATCGAATGGGTGCAGCTTTCTAATCGAGGGCAGCCGAATGGTGAGGCTTTGTCCTGGTATTTCGGGATGATGGCGGCCTATGGGCTGCGTCCGCATGAAATCGACCATGCAGTGATGATCGACAAAGACGTTTTGCAGGTGCCATTTGTAGGAACCAACGGGAGAAAAACAAAGACAGGTTTCAGGACTGTTATCCCTGTATTTCAACAGTGGGTCTCAGAGTTTGACCTGCGTAACAAGAAGCAGCGCCCTGAGAGTGATGAGCTGACTTATCGCTGGCTAAGGAACAGTCTGCGGCGCCACCCCTACGTGAAAAAGGGTTGGACTAATTACTCACTCAGGCATGCGTACGCGGGGCGCCTATGGAGAGTTGGGGGAGCAAAGCTTGACCTCACAACAGCGGCGCGATTGATGGGGCACAGCTCAGCGGTGCACGAGAAAACGTATAGGCATCACATCGATCCATATCAAATAGCACTCAGAGCCCAAGAGGCTATTGAGAGGAATCTGGAGGATTGGCAAGAGCGGCTACAGAGGGAGCTATCGCCGCCGGATTGATTCGGATAATGCGGTGCTTATTCCCGCTAGGGGTTAGGTCAACCAGTTCTCTGCCGAAACGCCAGGTTGAGCCCTTGTTCTCATCGGCGTCTTGAATCAGGCGTCTGACTGCCCAAGTCCCAAGGCCAAGCAATGCCGCGGCCTCTTTAATAGTTAAAAGCTTTCTCATGATTGCGCCTAGCGAGGGGTAACGGCTTCAGAGACCATTGATCAGTTCAGAATCAAAAAGAGAGGGTTGGTGGGTTTCGTACCTGGGATCACCACCGGCAGGGGTGTAACAGGAGCACCATTTAGCAGCGGTGGAATTAGCCCCTTTGCATTCGGGGAACCGCAGATCACAACGCGCCTTGTCGTCTTCGTAATGAATGCAAGCCGCGCAAGTGATCGCCACAGTTAGGTTTTTATCTTCTCCCCGACCGTGATGACTAAGGCAGCGGGGTAGCGATTTCTAAGGAAGCGCCGGGCTTCCTTTTTTGAAGTGGCTTTGATGCTGCCTTTAACGGTTGGCTCGTTACTGGGGAACGTGACGGCCATTGCCCATAGAGGGGCGCGGGGATCACCTGAACGGCTAAGCCCTACGCCTATCGAGGCAGATGGATCGAGATCATGCCAACTCTTGCTGATTACGTGCATCAGAAGGGCATGTCGTTTTTGCGTGGCTTGGCATCGCTGATTGTCATCTGTAGATAGTCCCGGCCAGTTTTGGGCGAAGTCTTTGGGCGAAGGTTTGCACGTAGAGAAACTGAGGGATCGCCCTTGTGATTCTCAACGGGGTCTTGTTTTAGCGCCCAATCGTAAAGAGCTTGTATCTGATTTAATGGAATTTCGCTAACGGCCCAATGTTCACCGGCCTTCTTGGTGGATTCTTGGACGTTAAACCAAAACGTGAAATTGTCGGGTTCATATTCCTTGGCCTGATAAGAATTAGTCATTGAAACAAGTTAGATCGGGGTGGGTTGCTAGGAGTTGTTTGAGAGCGGTATTGATGGAGTATCCGTTGTCTTGACAATACTCTCTGAAACGTATGAACTCATTACGGGCCAGCTTTGCTTGGACGTGATAACGGTTTTTCCAGTCTGTTGGATCTTCGCCCATAGGGCAGTGCTCATAAGTTTTCTGGAAGGCGTAAGCCCTGGCCATATTTTCATGAAATGCCTGATCGTCTGTCATCGGTTAAAACCTAAGATAAATTTTCATTTTATTGATTCTTGCTCTGCCGGTTTGGTAGCTTCCGGCCTGGCATCAATCCAAGCATTTAGAAAATCAATTTGCTTTTGAGTTGTTATATCGGCGGCAGTGGCTTTCTTTGTTCCAGGGATTTGGAACTCAGTCTTAAAGTCTGCCATGAGTTCAAACTGGGCGTTAGGTTGCAGGAGAGTGGCCCTAGCAAATAGCGCTTGCTTGTTAGCGTCTAGGGTGGTTGGGGGTGCTGAATCTTCGGCGGGTTTCGCCTTAGCAACAGGCTTTTGCCCCTCCTTAGGCTTAACGCCTCTAGTCGCAGGGGAAGCTTTTGCGGGGGCGCTTTGCCCCCTCTGCTCGCTTTCCTTCTTGTCGCAGTCAACGTCGTTGTCGCTGTCATTAGCCAAGCCATAAGCGCCTAACAGCAAATATTTCTTGGCGTACGTGATCAAGGAACCAGTAGCTTTTGGATCCTTCATCATGAGGATGGGAAACTCGGAGATAATCGACTCCTGGCTAGGGGCATGAGTAACTGTGAGCCTGCAAATCACTGCATCCGTCCCAACTGGATGAAGGCTGAAGCTATGGCAGATACCCACTGCCGCAGCCGGTTGAATGGCCTGATTAGTTGCGGCCAGGGATGTGTAGTCGTAACCGTGATGAGCGTTTCGCTTGTCCTTTCCTGCTGAATGGTGTTCTGCCTGGAATTGCGCAAGGGCGCTAGTAAGGCTGTTTGCGTTGTCGTTCTCGCTGTCGCTAGTCATCGCCTTGTGTATTACGCCTCTTGAGTATATCCCTTATCCATAAAGAGTAAACGTAACAAAGAATACTCTTGTGGGGGCGTTGTGATTTTTCTACATCGTCGCCGTTACTTATGCTCCAGCCGCTTCAAAGGTCTTTTCCAGTATCTCGCGCACCTTCTTGCCCTCATCCCCGGCGATCTCAACCATTGATTCCAGAGGCAAGCACTCGCCTTCCCAATCCTTGACGCACTCGGTCATAGCCTCCCCGGTCAATACTTCGGCGCCCCGCATAATGTCCTGGACATGGTTGAGCTGTTGCGGCTTCATTCGTTGAGTGGCCTTCGCATTCTTGAAACAATCCCAGGCCTCCCTAGGGCTAAGCATTTGATCACGCGCCCACGCCTTAAAACATCTGGCCACATTCTCACCATGAGCTAATGCGCCCTCGTCTGAGAACGTCGTCTCAATCGTTGCGCCTGCATATTCATGTGGTGGTTCAGCTAGTCCGGTAAAGAGCTTGAAAAAATCTGATGCGTCTAGCGGTTCGCCGTTGTCGTGACAAAGGGGCTGTGAATCCTTGAGTAGATCCATCACCCGGCGATCTGTTACGCCTCGGAAGTCACGCTCAGCAACGCAGCGGTTGAAATTCCCCCACGCAATAAAAAATTGCGCTTTGGGATCCAATCGGCCATTAAAAGCATTTGAGACCTGAGAACTCCATGGCCCTTGGCTGCCTACCCCCTTAGCCCAGTGCTCCGTGATGGATTGCGGCCAGTCGTTCCGCTTAAACCATTTCTTGAGCACACCACCGAAAAGGGCGCGGTCAGCGTCATATTCGTAGGGAGTGGACATGGGGCAGAAAGGTTGGCGAAGGGGTATCTAATAAGAGTATCTGATTTTTTAGGGATCGGTAGTGTTCTTGATCCTTAGCAAATGCAGTGATATTTGAACCTAGGGAGAAATACTACTGAGACTGATTATCAATATGCAGGTTTTGCATAGTGTGAAATTACTATTTCTGCAACAGCAGCGAACTGCTCGGGGGTCATCACTACCCGCCAGGTTCCGCCCCTAAATCTCACGAGGGTCGCCGCATGTTCGCAACCAGCGTTGATCCTCTGTTCTTCGGCGCCTAGAGGTTTCTGTATCGCTGCCGCTGAGGTGTCTTTCCATGACGCCACTTGCAGGGCGAAGCCTGCCACGCCTTCTAGGTCTCCAGTGTCTCCACCTGCGTCGTTAGTGCGACCGGCGCCCAGCTTCCGCCTTACCTGCGTTCCCAGCAATTCAGTCAGTAGGGCCGCGGCCTCTCGTTCGGCGGCATCGCCCTTATTTTTGGAACTATTCGCCATCGTGGAAAAATACGTTGATGCGTTGGGTTCGGCCAGGGCTAGCAATCCCTTTTTCCTTTTCTTTCTTCTGTCGATCTTTCAACGCTTTGATTTCTAGCTGTAGCTCAGGGGAGAACGAGGAATCAGACCATTTGTCTGAGTAAGAGATCTCAATGCGGCCTAGCGATCCAATGAAACGCTCTTCGCCAGCATCACGCAGATGATCGAATTCTCCTGCAGCCAAGGCCTGATCCAGTGCAAGCCTGGCTCGTTTGGTTTCAGCAATAACGGCTTGTTCAGCTCCTTTCGCGGCAATGAATGCATCTAGCAAGTCAATGGGGTCGCTGCCCGTTGATGCCTGAGGGAGAGGCGAGACATCGTTCAAGCCATCGAATGGCCCAGACACGGGGAGAGATAGGGGGGTTGTGATCATTGGTTTGGTTGGTTGGTGGGTCGTCTTGTTCAAAGGGATGAGGGACGAAATCAGGGGCCGGTTGTGAGGGCGAGCGATTGCCCTTGTTGAGGATTGCCACTAGGGACGCTTCCAGAGCAGAGGGTTCTGCGGCTAGCGATCTGAGGAGAATTCGCGCCACTATCGAGAGTCGCCTGATGGGTTCCATGATCGGGCGCAAAAACGGCGAGAAGCAGGAGTGAGATAGCAAGGAGGTAATTAATGCGCCTAGGGAGGGATAAGGGCATGAGTCAAGTTTATTTAGGGTTAGAGGTGGTTTTTGTGGCCTTGCGTTCGCGTTCGACGCTGAGGGCTACAAGGCCATCGAAATCGGCAACGGCATGCTCAAGAATCACGGCGGCCAGTACATGGGGAGGTATGAGGCCTTCAAACTGTGGCTGCAGTTTTTGCCTGATCTTTTCCATCTCCGCCATGGTCTCGGGCAAGAGGTGAACGATTAGAGGCGTGAGGGCTTTACTCATTTTTAAGATTGAAAGAAGAGAGGCCCCCGAAGGGGCCGGGTGATCAGCAGGCCAAAAATTCATTAACGCAACGACCGGAAAACAGGAAGTTGTAGCCAGCCTTTTCGATCTGGTAGCCGTTGCTCTTGGCGAAGTTATGAAGCTGATCGGTGGTCTTGCCTGCTTTCTCCATGGCGTACATGATCGAACCGGCGGAGACGGTAGCGGCGGGGTGAAGGGGAAAGGTCATCGGGTTGGTTGGTTGGTTCCTCTTTATCTTAATAGGATAAAGCTGATGCGTAGGGGTAACGCACCCTTACGGATACAGAACGAAACAATCAGAGCAAGTGGCTACTGATCCCCGCGAATGGCGCTCGCTCTTGCCTTTCTCTAAAAGCACTGACAGCGTTAGCCGTTATCGGCACCTCATCAAAAGGCCCCTTAATCGCGCCCCAGTTGTAAAGCTGCCAGCAATCCAGCCACGCCTTGATGCACTTATCAACCCCTTGATCTGGGCTAATAGTCGTCTTGCTAGGCGTACACCAAATCGTTCTGATCTCGTCGATTGGCATCCGGTAATGATCAATAAACATCGAGGCATAAGCCCCAAGCTGCCGATCTGTTGAATAGGTCCGACCGCTGCGGGAGGTGGTCTTTAAGTCCATCAAAATGACCTTCCCTTCCTTGTCCAGCCCTAAAACATCAAGGCTGCCGCCAACGGATTTCTTTAGGTCACAAAGGCGACCCTCAACCAGCAACGGCTGGAATTCATACCAATATTCCTTCCTGAGCAGTGGGTTAATCCAATCCTTATAGGGCCCTTCGTTTGGTTCCTTCACTCCTGATTTGAAGAACTTCTCTAGGGCCGAATGGCAGGCCAGCCCCCTTGGCTCCCAGGTATCACGCGTGGCCGCTATCCGTGCTGTTTTCTCGCGGGAGTTATCCCACCCGCAAACCTCAGTAACGGATTTTTCAAGAATGACTTTCTCTGGATGAGAAGGCGAGCCAAGCCACTCGTACCAATGGCCATCGTCGTGCAATTTGATAGGCAGTGCGTTGAGCATGGCTTAACCCTCCTTAGGGAAAAGGGGATCAGCCAAAACCTGATAAATCGGTGTCTTCCGCCGGTGGCTTTTTCGCGCCTTCATTTGAGCAAGTTCCCCGGTGTCCTTTATTAGTCCCGAATGGATTAGCCCCATAGTCAAGCCGCCCCATGCGTTGTGATGATGCGGCTTTATGCCATTAGCAACGCAGGTAATCCTGAAATCCTCAGCCGTGCCTTTTTTGCCTGCCCAGGTCTGAGCAATACAATCACGGGCCCTTTCCTTAAAAGGTCGTCCGGCGTTATCCATGACGCGCTGGAGCGCAGCATCACGAAATCTTTTTGAGTCCACCTGCGGGACTTGTTCGTTTGGGTTTGCGTTGTTCATTGTTTGAGTTGGTTTTAAGGATTACAGGGATAGAAGGCTTGTTTCTTGATTCCTTGCGGTGTGCCTCTTCTGTGGCCAACTCCGCTTCCCTGATATGGGTCAAGGCTTTGGACAACTTGGCGCTGGCATATTGCAGCCGCTCACGGGCGATAAGAGGGAGATTCAGATGGCGATAGCCGCGATTGAAGCCCTTGATCTTCACTTGCATGTCTTCTACTCCGTCATAGATGTCGTCCAGATGGTCGGAGGCTTTAGCAAGGTTCATGCAGCAAACGGCGGATAATGTTCACCCTCCCTAGGCGCAAGGTCTCTAGGCGAAGGGGAAGCTTCAACACGGTCGGAGACCATGCCATTCATTGCCGCCCATGCCTTGGGGTTCGCCTCGATCCAATCCCGCGCAAGATTGCGAAATGGAGGGGCCGGAGGGTAACCAAGACTAGGACGAGGAAAAACCCAGGTTGCGACACCTTCTGAGTTGTAAATGGGCACTTTGCCGGTGGGATCCTCTGGCTGGCATGGATCACAGGAGGCGACACGATCACCCTCTACGGCGGCGCAACACGGCGACGGCTTGTCTAGGTCCTCTAGGGACCAAAGGCCCTTTGCGACGCCCTGAGCAAGCGTTCTGCCTGCGCCTACGTTAATTAAAGATTGCATGAGCCCTCCAACTGAGCCAGTACGCCATTAGGAGCTAGCGCGGTTTCCTTGGTGCCCAGGTCTTCGCCTAGTTCGTATGGGCTCTTGCTTTGACCATGGAAGGTGCCGGCATTAGCCATCCGTTGAGGCAGATCCTTTTTTAATCCCCAAGAGAAATTGGGTGTGCCGTTCTCACATTTGAAAACGTGCTTTAGCAGTTGCATGTCAAGAGGAAGCCCCTTATCAGGAGCCGGATTCATGCGGTGTTGCTGCAGGGCATAAAGCCACATTTCGTCGGTTACCTCTTTTTGCACCTTCGGGGCGATGGTCATCCATGCAATCAAGAGATCTTCGTCGTTGAATTTCTTCCCGAAAGGATCAAGGGCGCTAGCAGCCCTCAGAACTGCTTGATAGGTCTTGGCATTCATGAGGCAGCCCCCCAATCAAAAGCGCCGGCTTCTGTCATCCGGTTGACCTCATCCCAATCGACAGCGCCTTTCGCCTCTTTAGGGGTATTGGCAACGGGCACACCAAAGCGCTCATAGTTGGCCAGGGTGATTGACTGCCAGCGCTGTGCTTCCGCAAGGCCGAGCTGATCACGGGTAATCTTGTCGCCGTATTTGTCCTGAAGCTTGATTAGCTGAGACATCAGAAGTTTCCAGGCTGCCTCTGTTTTGGTCTTGGGCTTGGCCTTCCAATACTTAGTAATTAGGTCTTGATGAGCGAGAAGGCAACCAGGAATCTCACGCTGCGGGCCACGTTTCTTTGATTCCTTTTTGAGCTTTTCTTCAGAGACATGCGCCTCTTCTGCTCTCAGGGATAAATCAAGTTCAATCGCAGGGTTCTGAACTTGTAAATCGCTTTCTTTATCTCTTCTATCTAGATAAGAGGTAAAAGCTTCGTTTTCCCGGGCGGGGTGGGAGCCCCCTGCGGGCGACCTTGCTTTTCCCAGCGTAAGGGTACTGTCAAGGCCTGACTCGATCAATCTGCTGAGATGCGCTGCGAGGGTGTCGTAGTCGGGCTTTGTTGCCAAAGCTGCCGTGACAACCCGGTGACTGAGGCGAACTTGAATGGTGCTCATTAGTGACTGGTTGTGACTCAGTGCCGACAGAGTGTCGGCTGCCCGTATATTATGGGGGCGTATCGGTAACGCGTCAATGATCCGCAGGCGGAAGGGATAAAGACAAAACGAAACATTCCATTTCATGATTCTGCCCCCTCCTGTCTTTCAAAAGAATCGCTCTCGTAATCCATTCTCAGATTCTCAATGGCCTCCAAGCGCTCGGTCTCCGCGTGCGCCTTGACTTTTATTTCTTGGAGTAAATCCTGATCGAGCAGATGCTTCATGCATAGCTCGTTGTGAATGAGCAGCCAGAGGCACTTACGGCCTTGATCAACCAAATGTTGAGTGAGATTCTCAATTTCTTCTTGCTGGGCTTTGACCATGCGTTGCATGGTGATCAAGTCCCCGAGATGTAGTTGTTCGTTGGTGGTCATGGTTCCTCGGTGTGTGTAAAGCCGCGAGCCTCTAAGGCTTCGACAATTAATTGACGGATGGTTGCGCTCATGCCTTGATAGGTGCCTCGTGCTTTTAGAACGTGCCCGTAGGTCTCAGCAGTTAGCAGCGCTTGAACTAAATGGGTCTGAGGTGCCAACCCCTTTGCTCGCTTAGACATGCTTAAAAATGACAGTCGATCAACTCAGCATGGTCTTGATCGCGAGGAGTTAAAAGACCAAAGCCATCCCCCTTGACCAGCCAAAGGTCACCGCCAGCCAGCATCAGATCACCGCAATGGGTTGATTTAAGGCCAATGGTCCTTTCCCCGGTTTCTTCGTCGAGGTGGAGCGGTGCCATGACTTTTACGCGCTCATTCTTTTGATCGACTGACCAGGCTTCTTCAAGGTTTTGCGTCCAGCGGTAGGCATATTCCAGTTCTTCGTGAATGCTCTCTAATCCGATAGGAGGTTCAACGATGGCGACAAGGCGATGAGGATGCCGGAGGCTTTCCCGGTGATGGTGCAAGACGTGGATTTGCATTGTTAAGAGGTGGTTAGCCCCCGTAAGGGGGCGGTTGGATTAGCTAGCGAAAACAGGGGAGCGGTAAGCAAATAAGTCACCCAGCTTGTGGCGGTAGCTGTTGATCGTGGCCAGGATCTCGGCGCGGTGCTCATAGATCCAGCGCAGGCCCTGGAAGGTCAACACGCAGCCAAGCCAATAGAAGGCAATGGCGCGGATGGTCCATTTGTGCAAATGGAGCTTGTAGAAGCGACCAGCAATAACGCCGGCCTTGTAGCTGGTTTCAATTAGGCCACTCGTCAGGCGTAAGCACCAGAGAATTGCCGTGATTGAGAAAAGCTCACCACCGAAAGCAAAGGCCTTGGCAGCGAGATCTGTAATCAGGTGGAGCGTGTGGAGTGTTGTCATGGTTAAGGGGATGCAGTGTCATTAGGTAGAAAAAGTTTTTTGGTCCGGCCCTGCTCAGCCTCCAGATCAACAGGAGGATGGAGAGGACCGGCACAGCAGAGCTACCGCTTGGACTTCGTCGCCTCCGGTGCGACCGGATAGCGGGACCAGCAACAGGCCATTGCGTGAATCGCACCCTCGGGGGTGGCCGGAACGACCGGAATTGTTCGTGTCGGGAGTGACCCGGATCACGGCCAGCGAGGCGTGCTGCCCCGTCGACTTGCTTATCTTAATAGGATAAATACGCCTAAGCATCAGTCCCGTAACGTTCAGTAATACTCCTTAGGGGGAAGGCAGCGCCCTGGTGGGTCTGGTGGGTCTGGTGGGTCTGGTGAGTTCATCTCCAAAAACAGACGCTTTCACCCTCCGCCCTTACGCCTGCCCTTTCCCTTCCGTGCCTTCTCCTCTCGCCTTAGCTCCCTCAGCCGCTTCTTGTCCCTAACCAGCGCCTTCGTCTCTCGTACTGCCGCTTCCCTTCCTGGGCTCTCCCCTGGTCCCCCAAAAAATGGTTGCAGCAATTCCTCCCAGTTCAAAACCCTTCCCTAAATACCCTCACACCATTAATCAGCTCAAATACTCCCAGCCCCTGGCAATACCCCAACCTTGTATCACTGATCAATTCCTCTTCATCCCTCTCGTTTCGTCTCGCTGCTTTCTCCAATATCTGATCCACCCTTTGCCCGCTAATCGCAAAATGCTCCCCGATCTTTTTGCTACTCAACCGCTTCCGCTTCATCCTTTTCATCTGAGGCAGCCTGAAGTCATATTCCTCATGTACTCGCCAGTTCAGCGTCATGCGCTTAAACCGGCCGCTTCGCTTGGCCTTCTCGCTACGTAGGCTAATTACAGTCATCAGTAAAGATTCACTCGTTCTTGTACTAGCTCGCCGATTGCTCGGAACTCACGGCCCGCTATAGCTGGAGCTCCAAGTCCTCCACTCTCGCTTAAACGCTCGGCCGTACTGGCCGCAACCTTGCAAGCTTCCCTCAAAATAAGGAGCTGAGGCAACGAAAATTCACCCATTAAAAAAAACGTCAACGCATAAGACTATGCTCACGCCCTTACGCCCCCGCAACATTCCCGCAACTTTCTGCAACCGTTACGCCGTCGCATCTGTTCAGCTATCATCCCCCCAGAAGCAAAAGCTGCATACATGCCGTTAATTGAGTCTCTAATTAGTGACCATAAAAATGCACGCAAGAGAACAGAGAAATCAGCCGCTCTTATTAAGGAATCAATAGACCGATACGGAACAGCCAGATCAATCGTTATTGATGAAGAAAACAGAATCCTTGCAGGCAATGGCACCATCGAAGGAGCTAAAGCCGCAGGTATAAAAAACGTTCGCATCATCGAAACCAATGGCGACGAGATAATCGCCGTAAAACGCACCGGCTTATCCGAAGACGAAAAGGTCGGCTTAGCTCTCGCTGATAACCGCACAGCTGACCTGTCCGAATGGGATCAGGAGATGCTGCATCAGCTCTCTGAAGAGCACGACATCTCCGACTGGTTCACACAAGAAGACCTTGACGAACTCCTCAGCGTCGACAAGCTCGACCCCGCTGAAGGCAACACTGATCCTGACGACGTACCAGAAACACCAGAAGATCCAACAACAAAACCCGGTGATCTATGGATCCTTGGCAACCATCGCCTGCTCTGCGGTGATAGCACCAACCCGCAGCACGTTGAACGACTGATGGATGGCAAGAAGGCTGACATTTGCATCACTAGCCCGCCATACGGGGTAAATCTTTCTTACAAGTCATACAAAGACAGCTTTGATAAAACACTTCAGTTGATCAGAGACGTTATTCCATTAATCACTGCTCACACTAAAAACTATGCTGTAATTAACTTTGCTGACATTGTGCCCGGTTCTGAAATTGTTGGTTCTGATGGGCCGTGTCAGTATTTGATGGGGGGAAATTATTTCGACGCATTTCGCGCATCTGGTTGGGTTCTTTGGTCTCAACGTATTTGGAAAAAGCCTCACGGGAAAGTTTCTGCACCGTGGACACGTAACTCAAACCGCGCTGCCGCAGATTGGGAACACATTTACACATTTGCAGCGCCAAAACCATCGTTTAACGAGCGCTGCAATGGCTCTTGTTTTGGCGTCATAGATTCGGCTAATTCTGGCGAGTCGAAAGTTCTTGATAAGCATCCTGGCGCGTTCCCTATCTTTGTTCCTGAAACGCTTATTCCAATTCACTCAAAGCAAGGTGCAATCGTTTTGGAGCCATTTGGTGGCACTGGCACAACGCTTATCGCATGCGAACGTCAGAATCGACACTGCCGAATGATGGAGCTAGACCCTGCTTACGTTGACGTAATAGTGAAACGCTGGGAAGACTTCACCGGCAATACCGCCATCTGTGAACCATCTGCCGAGCACTTCCAAGAGGAGTTAGAAGTCTGATGGCAGCAAAGAAAAAGCCTTATGGGGGAAAAAAGCCTTACAAGAAGTCCACTGCTGCGGAAGTCCATATCCGTGTAAACCGTGTTGCGCGGATGCTTTCAAATGGTGCAGTGCGATCTGAGATTCTTCAGTACGGCACGAAAGAATGGGGGGTAAGTGATCGCTCTGTTGATGACTACATACAGAAAGCACGGGAGCTGTTGAA
>Ga0080013_1003432_pt1 | contig 16731 bp, 19 predicted proteins | sample ETNvirenome_6_85_FD_69236 | JGI IMG/M metagenome (GOLD analysis project Ga0080013, IMG submission 69236) | Marine viral communities from the Pacific Ocean - ETNP_6_85 (SPADES assembly) (version 2) | ecosystem: Environmental > Aquatic > Marine > Oceanic | place: Pacific Ocean | collected 2013-06-19 | reverse complement strand
ACATTAGAGTTGTAGAAAACAACAACCTTACTTTGGGTGATGTGTCTGCAATAGAGTCCAGAAGAATACACAAAGAAACTTGTGTTAAGTATAATGTTATGCAAAAGACTGTCAAAGGAAAGTCTGTGCATATCTATCCTTATTACGATTCTGGTGGTTTTCACATTGCAAGTAAGATACGTTTTGTTCCTAAGCATTTCTTGATAGAAGGACACATTGCTAAAGCAGGGTTCTTTGGTCAACAGGCTTTTGGGAATGGCGGAAAGTATATTACTATTTGTGAAGGTGAGATAGACGCTTTGTCAGCTTATCAAATGTTTGATAGCAAGTGGCCGTTTATCTCTGTGAGAACAGGTGCAGGATCAATTGAAAAAGATATCAACGATAATTATGATTTTCTTAACAAGTTTGAGAACATAATTATATGTTTTGATAATGACGATGCAGGAAAGATTGCATCGAAAGTAGCTTCTGAGTTACTTGCTCCTAAAGCTTCTGTTGTTCGTATGCGCTACAAAGACCCTAACGAGTATCTGCTTAAAGGTAAGGTAGCTGAGTTCAAACAGGATTGGTGGAACGCTGAAAGATACACACCGGAAGGTATTGTGTCAGGTGACAGTCTTTGGGATGAGTTGTTAAAAGGACCAGAGAAGGCTATTGTTAGCTATCCTTACAATGGTATTAACAAATCCACTTACGGTTTAAGAAGCGGAGAACTTGTCTGTATCTGTGCAGGAACAGGTATTGGTAAGTCCAGCTTTATGAGAGAAATTTGTTATCATATTATTTCTAATACTGATAACAATGTTGGCCTTATGTTCCTTGAAGAACCTATCAGAACTACAGCTAAAGCTTTGATGGGGGTTCACTCAAACAAGAACTATCATCTTCCTGATGCAGATTACACAATGGAAGAATACAAAGACGCTTACGACAACACTGTAGGAAGCGGTCGAGTGTTTTTCTTTGACCATTTCGGTTCTAACGCAATTGACAACATCATCAACAGAATAAGGTATATGGTAAAGATACTTAAATGTAAGTATATCATTCTTGACCATATCTCTATTCTTGTAAGTTCTCAAGAGTTCGGAATGGATGAAAGAAAGAACATAGATCAGTGTATGACTAAGCTTCGTACTCTTGTTCAAGAACTTGATATTTGTCTTATCATTGCAAGCCATCTGAGGAGAACACAAGATGGTTCGCATGAAGAAGGTAAAGAGTTGTCATTGAACCACCTTAGAGGCTCACACAGTATTGGTCAGCTAAGTGATATCGTATTAGGTTTGGAACGAAACGGTCAAGCTGATTGTCCTGTTGAAAGGAACACAACAAAAGTACGTGTCATTAAAAACAGGTTTAGCGGAGTAACTGGTCTTTGCAGTACTTTGTTCTACGATGCAAGTACAGGAAGATTGAATGAAGTTTCTTCAGAAAACATTGTTACAAATCAAGTTAACAATGTTAAAGATAACGAGTTAATGTAGATGCCTGTTTACGTTCAACAAAAGGTTCTTACAGAAGATGTCATCAACAACATCAACGTAGTGTTTGCGTATTTAGAGAACGACAAAAAGTCTGGAGGAACCGCTTTAGCTACCTTTCTTAGAGACTCTGATCAAGGAATAGGTATAAGATTAAAGAAGTCTCATGGTGATCAGATAGGTTGTTATTGGGACGACAAAGAGTTCAGATACAACACAGATAAGATGAAGGAAGATATAGGAAGTTTGGAAGAGTTGTTAAAAAACGAAAGAACTGTTGTGTTTGCAAAAGGAGACTTTGATTCGTACAATGAACAAAGGTTCCTTGAAGTATCACCTCGTTCTTACAAGTATTTTAAGAACAGAATTACCAAACTTCTTCGTATCTACAGACCGTAACATGGTTAAGAAGTACAAAGATTATAGGTTTCGTTCTTTGTTTGAAAGAGACTTTGCACGTGATCTTGAAGAAAGAAACATAGACTATGAGTACGAAACCAAAAAGCTATCTTGGATTCCAAAGCCTAGAGTTTATACTCCTGATTTCTATCTTCCAGATTATGATATCTACATAGAAACTAAAGGAAGATTCACATCCTCTGACAGAGTAAAACATCTTCGTGTAGCAGATCAACATCCAGACATTGATCTTAGGTTTGTGTTTATGACTCCGTTCAACAGACTTTCAAGATCATCTAAAACAACGTATGGTGACTGGTGCAGTAAGAATGGTTTTACATTTTCTAAAGAAAGGATACCGAAAGAATGGATAAAGAAGAAAAAGAAATAAAAGAAATGATTGAAGAAGAGGAGAAAGATTTAAAGCCTAATAGGATATACATTATTCTTGAAGATAACAAAAAAAATCCGTTAAATGATAACGGAGTTTTTACAGAAATGGAGGAAGAAGACGATGATGATGACGGTTATTTCAGTGTAAAAGTTGTTGATACAACTGACAATTCTGACCCAAGAGAATCTATGTCTTTTGTAATTTCTCAAGGAATCTTTTGCATACTTCAAGAATCTTTGATGGAAGTTTATACGAAAGGTTCGCAATCTATCCTTAATCAAATGGGCGATAATGTTGTAGACCTTTTACCTAATTTGTTAGATAAAGCGAAAGGACCGCCTGATGGCAGCGGATATCATTAATCATCCTAAACATTACAACATGCAAGGTCTAGAAGCTATTGATATCATTCAAGCTTCTATGACTGACGAAGAGTTTAGAGGTTACCTAAAAGGTAATATTTTGAAGTATCTTATAAGGTACAAACATAAGGGAAAACCAAAAGAAGACTTGTTAAAATCTTCTTGGTATCTTAACAAACTTACAGAGGGAGTAGAATAAACATGTTACCAACAGATTATCAAAACTTTATACATCTATCTCGGTATTCACGTTGGATAGATAAAGAAGAAAGAAGAGAAAATTGGAAAGAAACTATTGATAGGTATCTGTCATTTATGTCAGACCACCTTAAAGACAATTACAACTACACTATTCCAGATGATATGTATTCTGAGATAGAAACTTCTATGTTAAAACTTGAAGTTCTTGGGTCAATGAGAGCATTGATGACTGCCGGTCCTGCTCTTAAAAGAGAGAATATTGCTGGTTATAACTGTTCTTATCTTCCTATTGATTCACCACGATCTTTTGATGAGTGTTTGTATATTCTTATGAATGGAACTGGTGTAGGTTTTTCAGTTGAACGACAATATGTCAACAAACTTCCTACTATTCCTGATATTGATTTTGAAAGTTCTGATGATCTTATCTCTGTTGCAGATTCTAAGGAAGGATGGGCAAGAGCGTTACGTGATCTCATTTCTTTTTTGTACACCAACCGTATTCCTAAAATAGATACGTCAAAGATTAGACCGGCTGGTGCAAGACTTAAAACTTTCGGTGGGCGAGCTTCTGGACCTGAACCTCTTATTGACTTGTTTGATTTTACAATCAACACATTCAAGAAAGCTAAAGGTAGAAAGTTAACGTCAATCGAATGTCACGATATCATGTGTAAGATTGGACAAGTTGTTGTTGTAGGTGGAGTACGTAGGTCTGCACTTATATCTTTGTCAAACCTTACTGACGAACGAATGCGTATGGCTAAGAGTGGAGAATGGTGGGTAGATAATCCTCAAAGAGCTTTGGCTAACAACTCTGTTTGTTACACAGAGAAACCTGATATCGGTATCTTTATGAAAGAATGGTTGTCACTGTATGAAAGCAAAAGCGGTGAACGAGGTATCTTCAACAGGATTTCTGCAAAAGAAAAAGCTTCTTCTAATAACAGAAGAAACGGAGAAATAGATTTTGGAACTAATCCTTGTTGTGAAATTATTCTTAGACCTTATCAGTTCTGTAACTTGTCAGAAGTTGTTTGTCGATACAACGATACGATAGAAACAATTTTAGATAAAGTTAGAATTGCTACGATCTTAGGAACATTTCAAGCTACGTTAACTAACTTCAATTATCTTCGCAAGCGTTGGAAAGATACTACTGAAGAAGAAAGATTGCTTGGTGTGTCACTTACAGGAATCATGGATTGTCCTGCTGTCTACAATGCGTCAGAAGAACAATTGCAATGGCTTAAAGAAAGAGCAGTCATTGTCAATAAAAATTTGTCAGCCGAAATAGGTATTAATCAAAGTACTGCTGTCACTTGTGTCAAACCATCAGGAACCGTGTCACAATTGGTTGATGCTGCTTCTGGTATTCACGCAAGACACAACGACTACTTTATTCGTACTGTAAGAGGAGACAACAAAGACCCGTTAACTGAGTTTATGCGTGATATGAATATTCCAAACGAACCTGACTTCACGTCACCGGATAGTGTCACCGTATTTTCATTTCCTATGAAAAGTCCAGACAATGCAGTTTGTAGAAATGATATGTCAGCACTAGAACAACTAGAATTGTGGTTGAAGATTGCAAACAACTATTGTGAACACAAACCTTCTGTCACTATTTCTGTCAAGGAACACGAATGGCTTGAAGTTGGTTCTTGGTGTTGGAATAATTTTGGTTCGTTGTCAGGAATATCTTTTCTGCCATTCTCTGAACACACATACAAACAAGCACCATATCAAGATATTGACAAAGACATGTATCTTGATTTGTCAACCAAAATGCCTTTGTCAATTGATTGGAATGAATTACAACAATATGAAAAAGGCGACACTACAACAGGAACACAAGAGTTGGCGTGTACTGGTGGAGTTTGTGAAATTGTAGACATAGGAGCGTAAAAAATGATTTTGTCAACAACAATTTTGTCAACAACAATTTTGTCAACCTTATAATATGTCAACGGATAACATAGAAGCATTGTTATCGCAGATTACAGTGACATTGACTCAAGATAGTACTATTGTTGTTAAACAAAGAATGACGGATATAGGAGCCTTGTTATCAGTATTTGAAGAAGAAATGCCGGACTATCCTTATATCGTGCCATTAAAGAACTACGTAATGGACTTACAAACTGTTACTAAGGATTATCTTGATAGTTTAGATAAAATATCTATATCAGATTAAGCTTATATCTAAGATAAAATAAATGAAGGCTCGGCGCAATTTTCTCTTGACTGCGCTGGGCCTTTCGTTTATTAGATAGCCTGTTAATGCTCTAACCTATAGAAAAGGCTTGTAAAATGAACACTGCATCGAAAATTGAGTATACGCGCCGCGCCGATGGCAAATGGAACAAGTGGGAGCTTCATCGTGCGGATATTTTCGGGGATTACAGCCACGTTGAGGATTGCAGCAATAGCAATTCGTATGTTCAAAAGGTTTGGATTTTAACGGGCGTTTTCGATTGGAATGTTAGCCTTTGCGATATTGAGGCGAAATAATGTGTGATTTGGACAAAATTACGTTTGTTTATGATGACGTATCAGGCGAAGCGTTACCTGATACGGAAACAAGGAAGAAGTTTCTACAATGGCGTAAAGACATAAACGAATCGGAAGTTTATACTTCCATTTCCCTTTACTATTTAGACTTCATAAGTGACGTAATCGGTGAACTTGAATACCAACGTGATATATTGGAAAGGGAAGAAAAAGATAACTTCAACAAACCGCTTCCGCGTTATCTATGGGAAAAACAAGTAGAAAGCAGCTATACGATACTTCCGAAATGGTTCTACGATAAAAGCGAATGCGATAGACAGTATGCTGACTATTGTAGTGTGCATAATCGTAACAATAGAAACAAGGAAAACAGTTGATGGGTGCTATGCCGCAAGTTATCAAGCCTCTATCTGATACGTTGAAAATATCTAAAATGTCAGGCAAGCTTGAAGGTTTCAAAGCGTTAAACACAAACACGCTTTCAAATCAGTTTTGTGTTGAAATGTACAATTGCGGAAAAAAAGATGTTATTTGTACATTCTGCTATAGTCACAGAATGTTGAATACGTTCCGTCAATCTTGTGTCGATCCGTGGCAACAAAACAGCGACATTCTAAGCAAGGGTTTGTTGAAAGAATATCAATTACCTTGTATCTTGCAAAATCAATTCCGGTTTCACGGACACGGTGAATTGATAAACGAAACACACTTGCGAAATCTTGTCTTGATTGCAGAATATAACAATCATTGTAATTTTGCATTGTGGACGAAACGTAAAAACATTGTCCGTGCAGTATTCAAGAAACAGGAACGCCCCTATAATCTTATCTTGATATACTCAAACCCTGTCATCGATAAGGTTATGAGAAAGCCGCCAAAAGGCTTTGACAAAGTGTTTAACAATGTCAACAATCCTACCGATGGTGAAAACTGCACTGGTCAGAAGTGCAAGGATTGTCTGGCTTGTTATGAGATCAACGACACCAACGTAATCATAGAAAGAAGGAAGTAAGCTCAATGCTGAATAAATCCGCAGAATTCTACACTACCCATGATGAAATGCAAAAGATTGCGTATTTCAACAATAATATTCAGAACTGGATTAATTTGCTTGGCAACAATATATTTACGGTTCAGTTTCTAAAAAAGAATGGTGACTTGCGAACCATAACCGCACGGTTGAATTGTCACAAATACACGAAACAAGGTAAACCTCAAAACAAGGTAAACAGGGAAACCTTGTGTGTGTTTGACATGAAGAACAAGTGTTATAGAAATGTCAACATCAATCGTGTTGTAACTCTATCTTGTCACCATGTTGTGTTTAGGTACAACATTCACTACATAATGAAGAAAGAGTTTGGCAAGACAAAATATACAATTACTGAGGAACAAAAACCTGATGTTTTAACGACCAACTACATACATGTTTGAGTTCCCTGTAAAATTTTGTCAGCAATAATTTTGTCAACCATAACTCTATTATGGAACTAGACAACACCAAAACCACACCGGGTTCAGGGCGGCGTCGTTGCCGCCTTCGAACCGTTTTTTTCGTCGATTCTTGTTTCGTTCTTTTTTTTCGTTCTTTTTTATTCTTATTGTTAAAATGTTTCTTCACCGGCGCAGCGGTCGGCGTTTTGTCTATTTTTTTTCTTGTCTTTGTCTTGCTTTGGCTTATACTTCTACTTGTCGCGATTGGCGTGACGATTTTTCACTATTGAAAAGGAAATGAAGAATGTCCCATGAAATTGAAACAATGGCGTTTGTTGGTGAGACGCCGTGGCACGGTCTGGGCCAAACAATCGACATGGCCGACGCTGGCGATTTGCGCGGCTTTCAAGTCGCTGCTGGGCTGGATTGGGAAGTCCGGCTCGAAAACAACTGCAAGAAAAATGGCGATCCTATTGAGGATAGCTATTACATCGAACGTGATAGCGACGGCTCCGTATTAGGCAAAAGCGTAACGGACAAATATCTGCCCGTTCAGAACTCCGAGCTATTTGAGTTCTTCCGGCCTTACGTGGAAGACGGAAGGCTTCATATCCACACTGCCGGTTCACTGTTCAACGGTCAAAAAGTCTGGGTTATGGCAAGCCCCATGAAAGGTTTCACGCTTGACGGTAACGATGAAGTGACAAGCAACGCTATTTTCACGCTTGACCACACCGGACGCGCCGCAAATTCGATGATCCTGTCTCCGATCAGGGTTGTTTGCAATAACACCATGCAGCTTGCTACGAAATTCGCAACGGATGAGGTGCGCCACAATCACAAGGTTGTTTTCGATCCCGGCATGATGGATGAGGCGTTGAATTACTTCAACGATGCTTTCGATGAATATGAGCGCGAGGCGATGAAAATGGCTCGGCGGTATCTCACCGGCGAAGAGACGCTTGATTACTTTCGCGGCGTGTTTGGCTCGAAGGTTCGAGAAAAAGACGGAAGGGTCTTTGAGAGCCACAACGTGAAAAAGGCTTTGGGGCTTGCGGTCGGCAAAGACACACAAATTAAGAAGAGGGGCAAAAGCGACAAAGCCAAGCTTGAGGCTATCGAACGCTTGATGGCGGAAGCAGCGCAAACCGGCAAGCTTATGACGGCGGATGATTTTGCCGCTATCACCAGCGACGACGACGCCAGCGATGGCGCGCCTGTTTCGATCAATCCCGGTCACGATCTCGACAGCGCTCGATCTGACGATGGCCGCTTGTCGGTATGGGGTGCGCTTCAGACCGTGACGAACTTCGTAGATCATAACCCGCAAAAAAAGTACAAGAGCGATGATCACAAGCTCGAGCGGGCTTTTTTCGGTCCTCCCGCCGGTCAACGTGATTATAAGGCTGCCGCGCTCCATGCTGCGCGAGAACTGGTAGCGGCTTAGTGGTCGAGTTAGTTCTGGTGCTTTACAGAATAGCCGTTATCGTTGTTGTGTTTGGTGTGTTAGCAGTCGTAACAATGCTATTCTAAAAGGAAAGCAAAAAGCAAAAAACGGGGGGCCGCGTTGTAACAATTGCGCGGTCCCTTTTTTTGTGCGTATAATTCGGAACCGCAACATTACAAAAGGAACACCAAAGATGACTAAAGATAATGACAACGCGAACTGGAAATGGGGATGGTCGCCAGAGATCGACGCCGACGATGAGCGCGGATACTTTCAGACCGAAACCGAATTGTGCGGCGCTTTTCTGTATGAAGCCATCAAGCCCAAACTCTCGGAGGACATGTGGGACACTCTCATCAAAGCAATCCACAACGAGCGAGTGAGCAGCCCAACCGGGCGCATCCAAACGCTCGGTCGCGTGCTGGCGGATTTTCTGGTGGTTGGCGCAATCGAAATGGATGATCGGCACAATCTGCGACAAATTAAGAAAGCGACTAACCCGGCAAAACTGACCAGCCTGCACGGTCGCGTGATCAAAAAGAACGATGACGACGACAACGCCATAAAATCCTTTTGAGAGGAGAAGAAGACAGTGACGACAAAAATAGCACTTGGTGCGGCATTGCTGGCTTACGTGGTCGTATGGATTGCACTGGCAGACATGTTGATCTTCATCTGGTCTGGGTTGTTGATGTAGTTATGATGAGAAACACAATCAACGACATGATTTTCGGTGCTGTGTGCTGCGCTGTCGTACTGCTCACGCTTTGGAGTTTTATCGGATGCTGATCGACGTTGTTTTTTATGCGTGCTTGACAGCAGCCGGGACCGCGCTATCCTACCACGCATTCGCAACCTTGCTTTGAAAGGGAACACAACATGGCTGAGATTAAAATTCCAGAGCCTAAGTACGCAACGAAGCGCGTTCATATCGACACGATCACTATTCCAGATGAGAACAAGGTGGTCGTGAGAGAACGCACTCTTAGAAAACGCGGCAGGTTATTTGTTTACGGCGGCGGCGTGTTGATGAACTGCGGCTACGATCCTAATCTGCCAGTTCACGCAGATTCCGACGTCTGGGGCCGATAACGCCTTTTTAACCTTAGTCTCCCAAACTTAACCCGCCACGTTCGGCGGGTTCTTTTTTGCTCTGAATTTCGCAAAGCACCGAGATAAATCTGCAAGGCTCTGGATTGGTTGTGTAATCTTTTATTCGGAGGGGTATCTGATTTGTGTGCGCACCCGCCCTCGACAGTCTAGAAAATTTGTCAGCCTATCAAAACACGTGCGCGACATGATGGCGTGACTTCCACCCTTTTCATATTGTGAGCTTGGCAGGGCTGGGAATATTTCTTCCCTATAAAGTCTCGTGAAATCTCGGCGAGAATTTATCGTCATTTTACTTGAGAAAATTTAACATACGTACGCATGGGCCACCCCGGTCCCCCTATACATGTATATACCCAGCCAAGAATTTTTTTATATTTTTAAACAAGGTACATGTAAAAATGCTTATAAACTACTACTAAGCCTCTACTCAGTACTAATTAGTATCCCTTATCATATGTATATACTACCCCGGCGCAGGAGTACCTCCTATTATACACCTGAAATAGCATCTTGTCAAGTAAAAAATGCACGTAATGTTATTTTTTTTTAAAAGCACCATACCACCCCTTCCATTACTAGGACATATTTTTTTTTAAATAGCACAAAAACCCACCACCTTCCATATTTTTTTTAATTTTGTTTTCTTTTATAATCAATGACTTACTTGAAATCATACTTTTTTAGTGAATTTTTTACTTGACAAAGTGCTAAATTGTTGTTATAATGTATAATTAAGGTAAAAATAGTAGTCTTGGAATCATATCTCCTCAAATGAAAGCACAAATAAGAGAGAAAGGATTGATCGACACTATTTAAGCCTTTTTGTTCTAATAAAACAAGCGGACAAGCACTGATGCGTGACATGTTTAAAGGAAAAATAGTTTTATTTTTATTCATTTCTTGCATTATTGTGTTTTTCAGTAGTGTTGCTAGTTCTGCTCAGTGGATAAAAGGACCGGGAAACTGGAAAAAAGACGATACCATTCACTCCAACATTGTGTGTTTAAGCGAAGAGACTATTCTTGAAGTAGCAAGACAAGACTCAATAAGCTTTGAAAATGGCGCTTCTTTTGTACAAGCTTTATTACAACAAGGTAGGTGCATATCTTTTATGCGTCCTACAGAATTTCAGGTTGACAAGATTCTTCTTACGTACAAAGATCACTTAAAAAGAGAAACTTTAATATTACAAATAAGTTACATCTTCAGTGACAGTAATCCGTTTGGGTTTGTGATTGCTTTACAAAAACCAAGCATATGAATGAAAGAACTAGATTGTTTATTAGAAATGGTTATACGTATGGCATCTAAAGCGTGTAAGAATCCTTACTGTCACTGCGAAGGATGTAAAGGATGCACTTGCAAGTATATGTGTACCAATGAAACTTGTAACTGCAATAAATCATCAGAAGACCTTAATTCATCCAATGACGGTTAACGACAGCATACATCCGTCTTGGCTTAATCCTGAACACGACGACGGCTTTGAAGATAGAAAATTTAGACAGTGTACTAATTGTGATCACACTCTTTTTCTTGAAGATGTAGAAAACAATCTTTGTTCAATGTGTGGACACGAAATAATTTCAGATATATGGAGATAATATGTCCGGTAAAGCAGTAGCTGGTACTCCGTTTCGTACCGATCCAAAACGTAAGCTGACAGAGAAGCAAGCTGCTTTTCTGGATGCTTTGTTTGATAATGGTGGAAAAATAAGCGAAGCTATGCGTACAGCAGGATATAACACATCCAGATCAAAGCTTATGCAGTCGATGAGAGAAGAGATTGCAGCACGCACAAAGGACTACTTGGCTGTAAATGGCGTCAAAGCAGCGACAAGAATCGTAGAAGGCTTAGACGCTGATGGAACTACGCCGCTTAACCAGATGGACATGCGTATGAAGGCTGCTGAGTCTATTCTGGACCGTATTGGTGTGTCAAAGAAACAAACACAAGAAGTCACAGGACAGGTTGTACATGGTGTTGTGTTGCTTCCTGCTAAAAATGAACTTAAAGATGTTACCTTAGAGGGGGAGACAATACAATGAGTGATTTACTAGGCAAAATGTTTGGAAAAGAAAGAATGCCGCCTAAAGCTGGCGTTAAGATACAAAGATTAAGGAAACTTAATAGAGAAATTAAAGAACTAGAAGATGCAAACGTATCTGTTCCTGCAAAGTTAACAAATGAGAGAGATACGTTAGAAAAAGATTTACGAGAAATGAATCCTACGACAGGTAAAAACCCATCTATGGAATCAAGGGGCGGAAAAGAAAAAAAGTACAGGGGGGGCGGTAAAGCCTACGAAAGCCATAATAAACGCTACGCACACGGTGGAAAAGTATCAGGAAGAAAAGCTAAGTACAATGGGTAATATGACTGAGAAAGAAAAAGAGTTAGCTTCTAAGTACAATTTTAATTTAGATGACTATGTGGACCCTACTTCTACACAAAGAACAGAAATTAAAAAAAAATTAAAAGACCGTGAAGTAAAAGATTTTAAAGATAAGGTTGATAAAATTGTAGAAAAACTTTACTCTAATTCTGCGAATAACAAATATCCAAGAAAAGCAAAATATCCAAAATAATTATGGCTCAAAGAGGTAGACCAAAGCTAAAACCCGGTGAAAAGGGTAAATATCAACAATCAAGCGTTCAAAAGAAGCGAGTTGAAGCAAGGCGTAAATTAAAAAGACAAAAACAAAACGTAGAACGCGCACAAAAAAGTCTTGAAAAACTCACTGCAAAGAAAGAAAGTATCAAGACTGCTGACAAAGTATCAAAGCAAGGTGGAGTCATAGACGATGATCTCATTAACAATTTACCCGCTTCTGTACGACAGAACCTTGAGGACGACACAGAACTTGTATTCAGACCCAATGAGGGTCCACAAACAGACTTTCTTGCGGCACCGGAAAAAGAAGTCCTTTACGGGGGTGCTGCGGGCGGTGGTAAATCATACGCGATGCTTGTTGATCTCCTGCGCTATGCGAATAATCCTAATCACAAAGCCCTTTTACTAAGAAGAACACTTGCAGAACTTACGGAACTAATCGAACAATCAAGAAAACTTTATCCTAAAGCGTTTAACGGAGCAGTATTCAGAGAATCAAAGTCTACGTGGATATTTCCAAGCGGTGCAACAGCAATGTTCAGCTACGTAGACAAAGATCACGACGTAACACGATATCAAGGACAAGCTTTCACTTGGATTGGTGTTGATGAGCTAGGACATTATCCTACACCGTATGTGTGGACATATTTACGAAGTCGCTTACGAACTACGGACCCAAGCATAGAAACTTATATGCGAGCGTCAGCTAACCCCGGTGGTCAAGGCGGATGGTGGATTAAAAAGATGTTTATTGATCCTGTACCGCCAAATACACCGTTTTGGGCAGTTGATCCAGAAACAGGAAGAACTTTAACAAATCCAAGAACACAACAACCCTTGTTTCAAAGAAAGTTTATTCCTGCAAGACTAACAGATAATCCTTATCTATCAGAGTCAGGCGAATATGAATCAATGCTTCTCAGTCTTCCTGAAGTTGAAAGACGTAGGTTACTTGAAGGAGATTGGGATGTTGCAGAAGGGGCAGCATTTTATGAGTTCGATAGATCAGTACATGTTGTTGAACCATTTGAAGTTCCCTTTAGCTGGCCCCGTATACGAGCAATGGATTACGGCTACAGTAGCCCTAGTTGTGTTTTATGGGGTGCGGTAGATTGGGACGGAACAATCTGGGTATATAGAGAATTGTACGAAAAAGGACATACAGGAGAAAGCCTAGCAAGTCTTATTCTTGCTTTAGAGCATGATGATCCTCCTATGACGCAAAATGTTCTTGACGGGTCTTGTTGGTCAAAGCACGGCACAGGACCAAGTATAGCTGAAACAATGATCCGTAATGGTGCTAGATTTATACCAGCGGACAGAAATCGCATGGCCGGGAAAATCGAACTTCACAGAAGACTTGATGAAGACAAGCCACTAAGCTCTAAAGGTGGACACGGTTTGCGTATCTTTAGCACTTGTACAAACCTTATACGCACTCTTCCTACTCTGCCTTTGTCTCGCACTAATTCAGAGGACGTAGACACTAAAGCAGAGGATCATGCGTATGATGCCCTACGATACATGTGCATGACGCGCCAGACCGGCCATGTAACCAGTTCTATGTTCAATTCTATTAAACAACAACAATCATTTGAACCCTCTAACGAAGTGTTTGGATATTAAATATGGCTAAGAAAAAAACTACTACGCACCACATTCCTTTTATGATTCATTCTTTTGGTACAAGCTTGAACAACTTTAACTTCAATCCTTACGATATGGGTGAAGAAAGACCTTACCCATATAATGAAACGGAGTACGAAGAAAAAAAGACACGTTCTGCTGTTCCTAGTGCTGAACTGGATGCTGCAAGAATGGAAGTACTGTATAAGAAGTTTGATTGCTGATCATGGCTCAAGGTTTTATTGAAAAAAGAGGTGTTTCTCGCGAGATTGAAACTCGTAAAAAGCTTACTGTTAGGCAAGCGTTTGAAAGATACATATCTTTAAGAAAAGCTGAAAAAACAAAAACTAATTGGAAAGGCGAGAAAACATACAATAAATCTCTAGAACTTCTTAAAAAATTTATAGACGTAGATAAAGTAACATTAGATCAATTGAACAGCGATGAAATATTAAGCGATATTTTTGAATCTGATCAAGTGTTGCAAGGCTGGGATGTAAATGAAAAAGGAAACAAAGTAAAATACCCTGTTACTAATCGTAATATTATGGGTTCTACTATAAGCCCTATATTATCTGAAGCTTTTGGAGCAGAAAACAATAGTTTTGAAGTTTGGCGTGATATTAATCTAAATAATCAGAATGAGTATTCTGGCGATTCTAATTTTCCTCACGCACCTAAAACAACAGGCTTTGATTTAACAGATAGAAAAAGTCAAAGAATAATTAATCTACCTGAAATTCATAGATTTCATCAAGCTTTGAATGAAACTCTAGAAAGAATAGACGCTTCAAATATTAAAGTACAAGGTGTTCCTGATTCATTAGTAAAAGCACATCTTCAATTAAGTGCCATAACAGGTCTTAGAGGTCCAGATATTAAAGCTTTAATGATTGATTCTACTGATCTTTACAAAATGATAAGAACTGGGCAAAGTTTAGTAGGAGCTTTTGATGACTTAACTCATACTGTATACATAGGAAATAAAGCAAGACCTAAAATGTATCCTTTTAATCCTGTTTTGTGGAGTATACTTGACGATGCTAGAAAAGTAGCTGCTATAGAAAAAGCTAACGGAAATCCTACTTGGAAAAATAAAAATGTAATATTTCCTGAAAGTGCTGCTAGAAGAATAGAACAGCATTATTTTAATATAATGACACAAGTTTTTAAAGATTTAAATATTCCTTTACCGCAGTATGATCTTACTTATCTACAAAGTAAAGTTGGTCCCGAAACATCCGAATCAGAAGTAAACAGATATTTTGATACTGATCAAAGTGGAAGAAAAACACCAAAAAATGTTAGCCTAACTCATAATGTTTTAAGAAAGTTTGTGTTTACTGCTACGGAAGTTGAAGCTGGTACTTCTGTAGCAGATGAATTAATCGGACATACAAGTGGAAGTTCAAAATCAGAAGGTGTTAGGTCATACAGAGGAGCTATTCTAAACGCATATCAACAAACTCCTGCTAGGCTTGGTCAAGATACAATAGTTAATCTTATGATTCAAAATACAGATTTAGGAAACGAATATGCACTTGTGAGTAAAGTAGTAAGTAATCCAGATAATATAAGTAATCAAGTAGGAAGATCATTAGAACAAACTCAAAAAATTGTTTCTGAACGTGCCAGTACTCTTGAAAAAGTTGAAAAAATAAAGAGTTTAGGGTACAAAAATATTAATAAAATATATTTTTTGATAGATGAATTTGGTGCAAATGCTTATGCACAAGCTTCTGAACTTTTAAAAGCTTACAACGGAAATGTAGAAAATGCTGAAAATGTAATAGCTGATAAAATTGATTCAGATATTGCTGAAGCAAAGAATCCCGATAAACCTGTTGCTCAGGTTGCACAACAAATTGTAAAGCAAAATTTTAAAAGTACTGCTAGACCTAAAGCTCGTTCTACGGATGCTGACGATAAAAAGATTGTGTTAAGAAGAAAACTTTTACAAACTTTAAATGAATCAACAGATAATGAGATTAATGAAAATATAGCAAATAAATTTTTAGATAAACATAATTTTAAAGATGAAGATGATTTAAAAAAATATTTAAGAAGTCAAGATAGAGAATATCTTGAAAGCGGTAGAAAATCGTTTTCAACTACAATAGATGACACTGCTTTAGAACAAGACTTTTTTAAAGGTCAAAAACAGATAGGTCAGGATACGATAACTGACAAAGCAAACAATGTAATTTCTAAAATAGGTAACCCAAAAACATTAAAAACATTAATTGGAGGCATTCTTTCAGCAGGAACATCAAGTTTTATTTTAAGTTTTCCTTTAGAAGAGGCTTTAGCGCAAGGTATCGAAGTTATAAAAGATGAAATTGATCCAGAATTATCTGAAGAAAAAGGCGATCCTTTAGCTGGTTTTGGAAGAATTGATCCGCTTAAATATGATGACAGAGAATTTGATTTAGCAGTAGAAGAAACTCTCGGTGAAGGCGATTTAGATGCTGGTTTATGGGAAAGGACGCAACCTGAAATATGGAAAGAAGTTTCTGATTTAGAAAGTCAAAGTAGACCTTTTCAAAAATATCAATTTACAGAAAAACCTAGAAGTATAGAAGATTTCAGAGGACACATGTCCGATATCCGTAGAATAAGTGATCTTCCTTACGATGTTGGTGTAGCAAAACAAGTGGAACAATTAACAGGCATTAGAGATTTTGGACCTGAACTTCACAGTAGATTAGGAGAAGAAGACAGATTTTTATCTGAAATGGAAACAGGTCAATTATCTCCAGTAGAGGAAAGATATGCAGGACATATTATTGATAAATATAAAAGACGGCAACGTATGGGAAAAGAAATAACTACTGAAGATCAAGAACTTGATCCTGTATCTCTAGAACAAGAACAAATTAATAAAGCACAAAGAGCTTTGGGCGAAACGCCCGACTTTTATAAAAGACAAGAACCAACAATAGAACAGCAATTCTTAATGAATTTACAAAATCAATCTTAAACTTAAAAAAAGGAATAACATTATGCCATACGGAAACAAACAGATGTACGGTAAGGACTACATCATGAAGCAGATGTCCAAACAGGGCGAAGTTAGTGATGCAAACGAAAGTGCGCTTTACCGTGAAAAGGCTGAGTTTGATATGAAGATCAAGCA
>Ga0080013_1003431_pt1 | contig 16735 bp, 30 predicted proteins | sample ETNvirenome_6_85_FD_69236 | JGI IMG/M metagenome (GOLD analysis project Ga0080013, IMG submission 69236) | Marine viral communities from the Pacific Ocean - ETNP_6_85 (SPADES assembly) (version 2) | ecosystem: Environmental > Aquatic > Marine > Oceanic | place: Pacific Ocean | collected 2013-06-19 | reverse complement strand
TTATTATTATTATTATTATTAATTTGTGATTGTAATTTTTGAATATACAATGTAGCATCCATTAATTCTTCTTTTAGGTGCTGTAAAAAGTCATCCTTTTCATTTGCATCTAAAGTTGTACCATACTTGTTTTGTCCTCTTTCTGAACGGTCTTTAAACTCATAAATAACATTATCTACAACTTCATCGTGTGTTGTATTTAGAGTAAATACTGTTACCATCTCTTTTTTAGCTTTATTACCTACTTTTGTTTCGTCTTTATTTTGATTACTCATCTCTTAACATTTTAAAGTGAATATTTGCCTCTATTTCTTTCTTTTTATCTAACACTTTTTGATACTCAAATTCTACTTCTTGCCATTCAGCATCATTCTTATAGTGCTGTCGCATATCGTAGTCATATATGCTAATTAGTCGCATATCGTAGTCATCTTTAATAGCTTTGTAAACATCTTTCTTAAAAGACACTACATAGCGTAAATCCTCTAATAATTCCTTAGTTCTTCCCATCTTTTTTTTATCTAACTTAATTTAATTTATCTTTTAATTCGTCTTTATTTTGATTACTCATTTGTATTGTATTTATTAATATAGTTGTAATTAATTGCTGTTGGTTTTCTATGTTTATAATAATGTTTGTTAAACCTCGCATTAAGTCCTTTATTTATTATTAATGCGAGTATTCCCCAGCAACATAATAACAACTATGTATTATCTCTAATCTCCGTAGCTTTCTAATTTTACCACAAACATCTCGCTAACTTCTAAAACCATAAATACTTTTCTCATAATTATCTCTTTTTAAACTTGCCCCAATTAAATCTAACCTTACCTAAATTATCTTTACAAGCTAAAGCTGTTATTTTTCCATCCGTAAACTCACTTATCCACACCCACTCTTTTAATTTTAAATTAAATGACGCTTTGAACTTTCCTTGATATTCAGTAACTTCGTTAATATTTAATTTAACTGAAATAATAGGATAATCATATAGTTCTATTCCTATGCCCCAATTAAAACAGGCTCTTTTAAAACTATCACTTGCTAATCCTTTTTGTTTTTCAGCCATCGATTCAGTTCCTGTATCTTCTTTTGATACCCAATGATTATTTTTGCTATCCCATATTGAAACAATACAATTTCTATTATCTCTTGTATGTTCACGTTTCCACCCTAAAGGAGAGCAAACATTGTTAAGTCTATTAATATCTACTCTTGCGTCTTTGTATGCTAATATCGTTGCATACATCCCTTTGTTAATTGATTGTATTCTAAAATCAATCTCATTAATATCTAAAGGCTCTCTTAATCTATTTAACTCCATCTTTTTAATAAATTTACGTTGTTTTTTAATTCTTGTTCTAAAATTGTTCCCTCAAAAATACTATCGTATTTGTTGTTTTTTACGCTGTAATGCGTTCTACCATCTCTTTTCTTACCTTTGATAGTAACTATTGTGTCTCCAAATTTAATCGTCTTAACCTCCATAATTAACAACCTAAAGCGTTTAAAATTTCCTCTTCTGAAACGTTGTCAAGGTTTATCTCGTCTCCGTTTATGTCCCAAGCTTGAATGTACTCTAAATCATAGTCTTCAAACTGATTCCACTCGTGGTTATCCCATCTTACAGTCTCAACTATACTAAAAGAAATACTTAATCCATAATCTTCAACTTCAAATGATTGTGTGTTAGTGGTTAATCTGCTTCCATCAAACTCTTGAGTAAAATCTAGAGAATCAATTTGTCTGAAATTTGTTAACGCTTTTAAAATTCTGTTTTTCATTTTCTGTGTGTTTTTTTATATTATTTGTCAAAAATACAAAAAATATTTTAATAACTACTATTTTTTTTAATTTTTTTTATACAAAATCTTTATCCGTGTATGCCTTGTCCTTTTTACCCGTATGAGAGTTGTAGCCGTGATTCCAAAAGTCTGAAGGCATAACCTCCTCAAAATGTCTTTTGTATAACACTTTATTAATGTTGATTTCATTTCTTTGTTCAATTTCCATATAATTATCTTTACTTTTTATCATAATATTTTATTTTTTAGTGTTATTTTTTTTATCCCTTTTTCTCTTAGCGTTCTTTTCCAACAATTTTAATAATCTATTATGTTCCTCTTTTGTTGGATTATTAGCTTTGTCTAATATGTGTTCAAATAGATTCATCTTATTTCTTTTTTATTAATCTGTTTAGTTCGTCATTCATAAAAACCATTCTTTCTAATCTTATTTTTGCCATATACAAAAAATCATCTTGTATATTCTCTATTGCTTTCTTACCTATTTCTTTAATTTCTTTTTTAAGAAAAACTATTTTATCTTCTTTTTTCATTGTTATTGTTATTATTATTATTATTCGCAAACCATTTCTTGACCCTTTGGGCATACAAAATGCTCATAATCAATAACTCCTAATGATGAACTACAACTTGATTTTTGTAATAGTTCTGAGGTGTCGTGTATATTTATAGTCGGATTGTTTTGAATATTCCTTTTTACACATACTCTCGTATGGTCTTGAACTTCTAATGTACCACCACCGTTTAAATTACCCGTTACCGCTAATTGAACGTGTCTTAGTGTTAGTTTTCTTCCGTTCAGATTAACGTCTCCCGTAGTTTTCCAATATTGATTTATAGAATCATCTCCTAATGCATCAATCTCAATGTTACTACTTAATCCCGATAAGCTAACCATATACGGATTCGCTTCTGTTCCATCTCCCGATAAGATATTCGGACTTCCAAGCCCTTTAGACATTCCACCTTTTGTTGTTTTTACTTCTGTTTGTGCGTCTGCTACTGTTTCACAATGACAATCTAATGGTTGTTCACAAGACATCATTGCTATTACTGATAATGTTAATACTACTTTTTTCATAATTTATCTATTTGTTATTATTATTGATTATTATTATTATTTAGTGTTGTTGTATGCAATACTACTGTTCGTAAGTAAAGCAACCATTTATTCCTTTTAGTTTTTTATCAAAAATTACTAATACACAAGGGAATGGCGCAGGGCTTTTGCTTTCGTTAAAGTTAAGCCTACCTTTTATAAACCTAATTTCTGTTGCGTAAGGCATTATTAAGTTATGCCAATATTTTGTATCGCTTCTAATCGGTATTAAGTAAACCAATTTTTCAGCGTTCCCTTGCTTTACTTCTTCAATCCCTTTAGTTATAAAAGGCTCTATATTAGAGTAAGGAGGGTTTATATAAATATTTCCTTTCCATTCAGTCAAAAGCCCATCAACTTCACTTCTTAAAGGGCAGGGGTCGTAATCAAAGTTAAATTCGTTATGTAATTTCTGATAAAACTTGATAGGTGTAGCGTAATGGTCGCTCTCCCTTGTGCCTTGTATTTCTTTATTAAATCTAATCATAATTTATATATTTGTTATTATTTTGTTTTGATACTGCAAACATAAGACGATTTTATAACGTGCGCAACTATTAAAAAAAAAACTTACGAAAACTTTACGAAAACTCTTTAAATTAATGTAAAAAAACAAGCCTATGTACAAGCCTATATGGAAGCCTTACCCTAAGCCTTTTGTAAGCCCTACCCCAAGCCTTACCCTAAGCAAAGAGAAATAGAAATAGAAATATAAATTAATAATAAAAAAATACTAATTAAAAATATCTTTTGTATTCTTTTTTTTTGTATATTTGTTTTATATGGAATCAATAAAATTTAAAATATTATCGTTAAATGCCGAAGCTGAAGAAGAGTTCATTCCTATCAACTTCGACACAGAAATTATTCAAGGTTATTATCTAACCGAAGATAGCATTATTTTTGATAGTGTAGAAGTTATTACGACTTGTGGTACATTCTCACTTGAAAGAACTGCTGTTGTCTTTGATTATTTAATTAACAAGTTTGGAAGTGATGGCTTAAATGAAGTTTAAAGCTATTTAAGACGCTTTTAATCAATTTAAAGTAAAAAGTAATATGTATGTATCAATTAAAAATAATAATCGCTTAAACGAGCTAAAATTATGTTAGAAGAATTAGCTAAACATCACAAAGAATGGATTAAAATGGTTCGCTCTTTAGGAGGTGATGATTTCACAGAGGACATTGTACAAGAAATGTATCTTAAAATTTATAATAAGAATTATAACATTTACAACGACAAAGGTAAGTTAAATAAATTCTATATTTACCTAACACTTCGCTCTATTTTAGTCTCTTATTTTAGAGAAAGAAGTAAGGTTGTTAAAATACCAATTGAAGAGATGTTTGTTGATTCAAATATAGAGTTAATTGACAGCGATAACATCAAAGAAAACGAAGAGTATCATAAGTTAACTTTAAAAATAAACGAAGAGATTAACAAATGGCATTGGTACGATAGAGAGATGTTTGAAATTTATAGACATTCGGGGTTATCAATAAGAAAAATAGCCTCTGAAACTAATATAAGTTGGGTATCTATCTTTAACACTTTAAAAGACTGTAAAGGTAGAATAAAAGAGAAATTAATAGATGACTATAATAACTATAAAAACGAAATAAAATAATGAAAGAATTTAAAGGAGATAAGCGTACTCGTGAGTACAAAGAATGGAAAGCAAACCACGAAGCAAAATCAAAAGGTTTAGGAGATTCTATTGAGAAGATTACAAAAGCTACGGGCATTAAAAAAGTAGTTAAATCTCTTTTTGGAGATGACTGTGGATGTGATAAACGTAAAAGCATACTAAATAGAATATTTAATTACACAAATATAAATTGTTTAGAAGAATCAGAGTTTAATTATCTGAAAGCATTTTTTGAATTAAACACAAAACGAGTTCAAGTTAAACAGCGTAGAGAACTAATTAAGATTTACAACAGAATCTTTAGTAAGAAACAAAAAGATACATCTTGTGGTAGTTGTGTTAGAAATGTTGTTAATTCTTTAGAGAGGGTGTACAATGAGTATTTAACAAAACGATAGAAAAAGCGTTTACTATTAAATCAATATTGATTTTTTTTGATTATGGATAAAAGAAAGAACAACGGAGGCAATAAGGGATGTGGGCGTAAGTCTAAAGCAGAAGAACAAAAACTTATAGAGAACTTAACACCTATGAACGCAGACGCTTTAAAGTCTTTATCTAAAGCAGTAAAAGATAACGAGCAATGGGCTGTTAAATTATTCTTTGAATACTTCTACGGTAAGCCACAGCAAAGAGTTGATGTAACTACTAATGACGAATCTATTAACATACCGATAATAACTTTCGGAGGAGATAACTAATTAAATGAATTTAGATAAAAAATATAAGCCCTTGTTCAATAGTGACTGTCGTTACTATGTTGTAACGGGGGGACGATAACGAGGAAGTGGAAAATCTTTTGGGGTAACAGTATTCTTAACTCTGCTAACAATGGCTACGGGTTTTAGAGTGCTGTTTACTCGTTATACGATGGTCTCAGCGCACTTATCTATTATACCCGAGTTCTTAGAGAAGATAGGTCTGTTAGGCTTAGATAAAATATTCTCAATCAATAAATCAGAGGTTGTAAATACATCTACGAAATCAGATATTATTTTCAAAGGAATTAAAACTGCGAGTGGTAACCAAACAGCATCTCTTAAATCATTGCAAGGCGTATCGTGTTGGGTATTAGATGAGGCTGAAGAATTAGTTGATGAAGATATTTTTGATACAATTGATTTAAGTATAAGACAAAAAGGAGTACAGAATAGAATTGTTTTAATCTTGAATCCAACAACGAAGGAACATTGGATATACAAACGCTTCTTTGAAGATAGAGGTGTAGAGGGAGGTTTTAACGGCATTAAAGATGATGTGTGCTATATTCACTCAACTTACTTAGATAATGTAGATAACCTATCTGAAAGTTATTTAAAACAAATAAATACTATTAAGAATAACAACCCAAAGAAATACAAACATAAAATACTTGGAGGTTGGTTAGATAAAGCAGAAGGTGTTGTGTTCGATAATTGGAGCATAGGAGATTTTAATCCTAATAATTTGCAGACTTCTTGTGGTATGGACTTTGGTTTTTCGATTGACCCTGATACATTAACAGAAGTAGCTATTGATAAGAAGCGTAAAAAGATTTATCTTAAAGAACATATTTATCGTAACGGATTAAAAAGTCAAGACTTAGCTAAGATAATTCTTGATAAGGTGGGTAATAAATTAATCATTGGCGATAGTGCTGAGCCTCGTCTAATTGAAGACTTAAGACATAGTGGAGTAAATATACAAGCCGTTAAGAAAGGTACAATAGAAAGTGGTATTACTCGAATGCAAGACTATGAGTTGATTATTACACAAGATTCAACTAATATAGCTAAAGAGTTAAATAACTATGTTTACGCTGATAAAGGTTCTAAATTATACGTTGATGACTTTAACCACGCTATTGATGGCATACGTTATAATGTTATATATCACTTAGACAATCCTAATAAAGGTAACTACTTCGTCTATTAATAAAAAAAGTTTTCGTAAAGTTTTCGTAAATAAATTTGCACAGTAATTATAGACCCCGTATGTTTGTACTATAATTAAAAACAACGTTATGATTTACACAACATCTCTTAGACATTACAAACAACTTAAAGCACAAGGAATCACTTGTAAATTAGTAACAAAACAATCTTTAAACAAATAAAAACGGAATTATGAAAATATTAACATTCAACAGTGGTGGGCAAGGAGTAAGTGGTTTTAGTTGGGAAAAAGGCGATAAGCTACAAATTGATAGAGAAACTAAAAAAACAGTTCAAATTTTAAATGATGATGGCACAAAAAATGTTTTTTCTAAAACACTTTTTAACGAATATTAAACAAAAAGAAAATAATCAGAGGGTGTAAAAGCCCTCTATTTAAAACAAACATAGTGAACACATTTAAAATCACATTTATAAACACACAAGGAGAAAAGAAAGTAAGAAGAATGCCCTTAGACTTCTTTAGAATAGAAGGAGTAATCAATTGGTTTGAAGAAACATTTGATTTAAAAATTAAAGCAGTAAGTAAATATTAATAATAATAAAATATAAATTATGAAAAAAGTAGTAGTATTAGCAGTTATGGTATTAGCGTTTAACCTAACAAACGCACAGAGTAATGATAAAGTAAATAGAATCGAGAAAGCTATTGAAAGAGCAATAAGTCAACAAGAAGTAAACACAGTTGGATGGCTTACGGGATTAAAGCCCGATGTAAGAGTAGCTAATCAAAAGAGAAGAAAGGCTAATAAGTTAGCTAAGAAACAAGTTAAGTTAAGATTAGCTATCGAAAAGGCTTGGAAGAAAGGAAAGAGAGTAAGACACAACTAATATATTTTTATATTTGTTTTTTTAATTGTTTGTTTTTTAATTCAACCACTCATTAATTTGGGTGGTTTTTTTATTTTATACAAAAGCTAAGTTAAAGCGTTTAATGTTTATGAAGTTAGAGTTAAACATCCCCGAAAGCCTACAAGACATTACATTAGGTCAGTATCAGAAATTTCAACTAATAGAAGAGCCTACTAATGAAGACCTATTAACTATCTTTTTGAATGTTAATATAAATGTTGTTAGACAAATTAAAAGTTCAGAGTTTGATAGATTAGCATTACATATTAACTCGCTATTTAAACAAGAACAAAAGCATAGGCTTAAATTCAAATTAAAGGGTGTTTCAATGGGTTTCATTCCAAACCTTGATGAAATATCATATGGAGAAAATAAAGACGTTACAACGTACATTTCAGATTGGCAAACAATGAACAAAGCAATGAGTGTTCTGTATAGACCAATTGAATTATCGAGGAGAGGTAAATATACTATAAAAGAATACGAGGGTACAAGAGGAAGCGAAGCATATAGAGATATGCCTTTATCAATTGTAATGGGTGCAATGGTTTTTTTTTACAATTTAACGAACGAGTTGTTAAAAGCTATCCCGAATTATTTGGCGAAGGAATCAACGAAAGCACAGATGAAAGGTCGAATTTCGGTAGAAAATGGGGAAGCTATCAAGAAATCTACACACTTGCTAAAGGAGATGTTAGAAGATTTGATGACGTTACAAGACTACCGTTACACAAATGCTTAATGTATTTAGCCTTTGAGAAAGAAAAAGCAGAATTTGAAAGCAGAATGATAAACAAGAAATTTAAATAATATGAAAGGATTTTATAATTTAACCGACACTTTAAAAGACGCATTAAACGAAGATGTATTTGTGAATACAGTTACTTATGGAGACATCTTTAAAGTTGATTTAAAGAAACAAACTATCTTTCCATTATCACACTTTATAGTTAACAACGGAACATATAACGGCAATATATGGACTTTCAATGTATCTTTGATTTGTATGGATATAGTAGATTATTCTAAAGAGAATGACCAAGACGATTTCGTTGGTAACGATAATGAGCAAGACGTTTTAAATACACAGTTAGCAGTTGTTAACAGATTACTTGAGCGTTTAAGACGTGGAGATTTAAGAGATAATTTATATCAATTAAACGGCTCTCCAAGTGTTGAAGCATTTACAGATAGGTTTGACAATCTATTAGCAGGGTGGACTGTTACGTTCGACGTCGATATAGTTAACGATATGACTATTTGTTAGTATGATACCAAAGGAAACTAAAAGAGCCTTAGAACGCTTCGGTAAGTACGTAGTACAACAAGCGAGAACAAACCTAAGTAAAGGTAAAAAGAATGTATCTAAGGAGTTATATGATTCTTTAGATTATAAGGTTTCAATACACAGAAACTCTTTTACTTTAGCTATGATAATGGAAGACTACGGTCAATTTCAAGACTTAGGGGTTAAGGGTGCTAATCCTTCTTTAGTTAAGAATGGGAAACAAAAAGGTCATTTAGGTAAGTTTACTTTTAGAAATAAAATGCCACCTTTAGAGCCTTTAATTAAATGGGCAAAGTTTAGAAATATAAGATTGAGAGATAGCAAAGGAAAGTTTGCAAAAGGAAATTATAGAACAATAGGTTTTATTTTACAGAAGCGTATTTTTGCTCAAGGAATTAAACCATCTTTATTTTTTACTAAACCTTTCACAAGAGCATTTAAAAACCTACCCGAAGAAGTTGTAGAGGCTTTCGGTTTAGATTTAACAGATTTATTAAAAACAACAAAGAACAATGGCAAAAATTAATATTAGAAGTCCGTATTTTGTGAGTGCATCACGTACGGGTTTAACTTCAGCTAAGTTAGAATTATATATTTATACGGGAACACAGACTACGAATAGAGGCTCAATAGACTACACTTTAAATTCAACGGCTTACAACGAAGAAGTTACTTTTGAAATAAGTGAATTGGTGAGAGATTATTTAGACGTTACTTTTGATGGCTCTTATGATTCTCAAATGGTGTGGGTAGATTATCAAGTAACAGAATATGTAGGTACTTCTCCTTATACTTTATCTATGCAAAATTTAGAAGCATTTAATGGTTACGGATATTTTGAAGATGGTGTTAATCCTCAGTTAAGTGATGATTTATTACAATCAAATACTATCCAATACATTTTAAAAGATGAAGTTTTAAAAGTACCCGTAAATGTTAATGATATTGTTGATGTTAAGTTTTATAATGGAGCGACTTTAAGTAGTACAGTTTCTTGTGCTGATACAACAAACTCAAGTTCATTAATAAAGTACGCAAGTGATGTGGCTAATATAGATAGGGTGGTTGTAGATAATGGAACAACAACAACAGAAGTAAGTGTAGAGATAATTGAAGAATGTAAGCATACACCACACAAAATAACATTCGTAAATAAGTTCGGAGTACTTCAAGATATATGGTTTTTTAAACGTAGTAACTTATCATTAAGCACTAAAAAAGAAACTTACAAAAGTAATATTTCAAATAGTGGTAGCTACTCTATAAATGACCATCAAACAAAAGTGTTAAGCAAACAAGGTGCAGAGAAATTAGTTTTAAATAGTGGTTTTGTAGTTGAGCAATACAACGAGGTATTCAAACAATTAATGCTATCGGAAAAGGTTTGGATAAATTACGAAGCACAAACTTTGCCTATTAATATTTCTACGTCTTCTTTAAGCTACAAGACAAGTTTAAATGACAAGATGATTAACTACACTATTGAGGTTGATTTTGCTTTCGATAAAATAAATTCTGTAAGATAATGCAAGAAGTACAATTATATATAGATGGTCAAAGAGTAGAATTATTTAAAGATGAAACAATTTCTTTAACACAAACTATTCAGAATGTAAAAGACATTTCAAAGGTGTTTACAGACTTCTCTAAAACTTTTAACATCCCTGCATCAAGAAGTAATAACAAGTTATTTAAACACTATTATAACGCTGATGTAGTAAACGGTTTTGATGCAAGAGTAAGAGTGAACGCTTTGATTAAGTTAAACGGAATAGACTTTAGAAAGGGAAAGATTAGATTGAGTGGTGTTCAATTAAAAGACAACAAAGCGAACAATTACAAATTAACTTTCTTTGGAGAAACTATCGGTTTATCTGATGTATTAGGCGAAGATAAATTAGCTGACTTAGATTTCAACTATCTTAATCACGATTACGGTGTTTTAGAAGTTTTAGAAGGTTTAACAGATTATGTACACCAAAGTACTCAAGGTCAAGGAGATGACATGCCATCTTGGGCTGTTATATATCCGTTAATATCAAGGGAACAGAGATATACATATGATAACGGCCAAGTAGCAGGGGATATAAAATATACAAATGGAGTTCAAGCAAATGGAGTTAAATTTGATGATTTAAAACCCGCTTTAAGATGTTCTGAAATAATCAAAGCAATAGAATCTAAATATAGTATTGATTTTTCTACTGACTTTTTAAGTGGTTCTTCCAATCCTTTTAACGATTTATATTTATGGTTAAATAGAACTAAGGGAGTAGTTAACGCACCCGATGAAGAAAGCGCAGAAGAAAAATCATCTTTTACTTACGGTTTTAACTATGATAGTGGAGATGGTGATTTTGTAGATTTCACTTCGGGAGGTCGTTATTGGAACGCTGATACAGACAATGAAACATCTTGGGAGGGTGACTTAGAGATAGTACCTAACAACAGTAATGAGTACGATGTATTAATTAGAAACTCAAAAGATGGTACTATATTATTAGAATCTTTAGCTAACACAAATACAAATAGTTTTAGTGTGTCTTTGCCTAAGTATTATGGTGGTGGTACAAAAGAACATTTAATAAGTGTAACAGTTACTACTACTTTAGTTAATTCTTACTCTGCTGAATGGGATATATCAAGAACTGTTCAAGATAATGGTGGTGGTACATTTGACCAATCAATTTATGATACTTCTACAATCTCTTTTACTTCAGAGGTAATAATCTCAAACAACGTACCCGATTTAAAAGTAATAGATTTTTTAACGGGTGTTTTTAAATTATACAATCTTACGGCTTACGTAGAAGATGATGTTATAGTTGTTAAGACTTTGGACGAATATTACAATGGTGGCGAAGAGAGAGATATTACAAAGCATATAAATACTAACGCTTTAGATGTTACAAGCGCATCTTTATATAAAGAGATTTCTTTTAAATATGAAGGAGGTAAAACATTCTTAATTCAAAACGCTAACAAATTAAACAATGATGACTTCGGTAATTTAGATTATAACGATGATGATATTGATGGTAGCAAGTACGAGATTAAATTACCTTTTGAGCATATGATGTATGAGCGTTTAGTTGATGGTGTTCAATACGGATGGTTTGTTGATGAGAAGCAAGAACCTTTAGTATCAAAGCCTTTATTGTTTTATAACGATGCTCAATATACTTCAAATAAGGTTGCCTACGTGCAACAATACACTCAATCTTTAAGTGTATATAACAGACCAAGCAATACTTTATCGTCAAGCACATTGAACTTTGGAAGTGAGGTAGATGAATTTACTTTAGAAACAGATAACAATTCTTTATTTGAAACATATTACAAAGACTATGTAGAGGGTGTTTTTAACAGCAGTAAAAGAATCTATAAATTAAAAGCGTTTTTACCTTTATCATTTTTATTAAATTATTCTTTAGCAGACACCTTAATAATTGGTGGTAAGAAGTATAGAATAAATAGTATAAATAGTAATTTGCAAACGGGAGAAAGTCAATTAGAATTAATCAATATAATATGATAATACTACAACTATTAAGTTTAGATAATTTCTACGGATTAAGCGAAGAAGTAGAGATAGCAAAAGGGAAATATAAGTTACCACTAACATTTAAAGATGGCTTTAAACAACTAAAAAGACAAAGAAATGAGAAAAGAAATAATTAATATAGAAGCTAAAGTTGATGACGCTGTAAAAAGTGTTGACAAACTTAATGAAAGCGTTGAAGACTTAGGAAGGTCTATAAAGGACAATAACGAAGAAGTTAAGGATAGCGCTAAAGAAATTGAAAAAGCGTCTAAGAGTTCAGCAAAAGGCGTTAAAAGTTTAGCTAACGGATTCAAGGGTTTAGGTACTGCTATCAAAGCCGTAGGAATCGGTTTAATTATAAGTGCTTTAAGTACTTTAAAAGAAGTGTTTGAGGGTAATCAAAAAGTAGCCGATGCTTTTAGTGTAGCGTTTGAAACTGTATCTTTAGTATTTAATCAATTAGTTACAGCAGTTGTTAATGTGTATGAGAGTGTAGCGAAATCAAGCGAAAAATTTGATGCTTTGGGTAAAGTGATGGGTGGTCTTATAACTTTAGTTCTTACACCTTTTAAGTTAGGATTTTATGAAATTAAATACGCTATACAAGGAGCGCAGTTGCTTTGGGAACAATCGTTCTTTGGAGGCAAAGACCCCGAAAAAATAAAAAAACTACAAAAAGAATTATCAGAAACTGCTAACGAAATTAAACAGATAGGTGTAGATGCTTATGAGGCGGGCAAAGACATTGTAACAAATGTAGGCGAAGCCGTTGGAGAGTTTGGGAATATAGTTACAAAGGTTGTTGAAGAAACAAGTAAGATAAGTGCCAAAGGTGCTTATGAGAGTGCTAAAACAAATGTACAATTAAAAAAATCTGCTGAAGTTGCTATTTTAATGCAACAAAGATTAATAGAAAAAAATGACGTACTCGCAGAAAAACAAAGGCAAATAAGAGATGAAGAAAGAAATAGTATAGAAGATAGAAAGAAAGCTAATGATGATTTACTTGCTATATTAGATGCACAGGAGGTAGAAATGAAAAAACAGGCTGATACACAAATAGCATCAGCACAAGCAGAATATGATAAAAACCAAAGCCAAGAAAATTATTTAGCATTATTAGAAGCGCAAAATAATAAATTAGGGGTCTTAGCACAGATAGAAGGTTTTAGGTCAGAGCAAAAAATGAATGACTTAGCTTTAGATAGAGAAGCTAACGATTTAACAAATTCTAAATTAGAAAGCGAGAGCAATTTATCTATTGAGCGTAAACGTTTCAATGCCGAACAAATAGAAGATGACCTTGCGAGATTAGAAGCGTTAAAAGTTATTGATGATGAAGAAAAGGTAATTCAAGAAGCAAGGTTACAGGCAATAGTAGACAATGCAAATGCAGGTACACAAGCTAAGGTAGATGCTCAAAATGCTTTAGATGAATTTTTAGAACAATCAAGGCAAACAAATATAACGAGAGATAAAGAAATAGCAGAAGAAGAACATCAATTAGATATGGATAAGATACAATCTAAATTAATGGTATTAGATGCTGTTATAGGTTTATCAGACCAAGAATCTACTATCGGAAAAACATTATTAATACTTAAACAATTAATGTTAGCCGAGCAATTAAGAATGGATATAAAAGAAACTATATCAAGCGCAAAAAAAGCGGTTACAAAAGCATCTTTAGATTCTGCTGAAACGGGAACATCTGTTGCAAAAGGTACGGCAAAAGCTGTGTCAACATTAAATCCCGTTGTTATAGCGGGTTGGGCAGTTACGGCAATAGGTGTTGTATCAAGTATGGTATCCGCATTTAAGAAATCTAAAGAGGTTGCATCAAGTGTTGGGGGTGTTGGAGGTGCGTCTGCTCCTGCTATATCTAAGCCACAAATGCCATCTTTTAATATCGTAGGGGCAACCGTAGATAATCAATTAGAAACCGCCGTAGGTAATCAAACACAAGAACCCGTTAAGGCTTATGTAGTGTCAAGCGATGTAACAACCTCTCAAGAGATGGATAGAAATATAATTGAAGGTGCGAGTTTCTAAAAAAATAACAAATAACAACAAATAACGTTTATTAATAAATAATAACAATAAATAAATATCACTATGAACAACAAAAAAATAATGAGTTCTGTTTTTGAAAAAATATCTAACGGAAAAGAAGTAAATTTAGAAAGTCAAGAAGTTGAGTTAAATGAGGTAGAGTTAGCTATGGAGTTAAAAGACTATGGTAAAAAAGCACAATCAATTTATTTGGATGCTCGTAATTTAGCCCAAAAGGACTTAATGGATTTAAGAGATAAGTTTGAAGATGGTGAGCGAAAATTAAATAAATTATCGGGAGAATTAAATGGAGAAATAAGTAGAATTGGAAAACAAGCTAAATCTATCGGTATAGATATAAAAGAAACTTCTGTTTATAAAAATATGAATAAGGCTGTACAGGAAGTTATGGAATATCAAACGTCTTTTGGAAAGGCTATAAATAAAACTAAAGGCTTTAAACTTTAAAGATAAATAAATGGAAACAATAGAGTTATTTATTGATGAAGATAATATAAAAGATGGAGTAGAAGCCATTTCGCTTGTAGAATCTCCTGCTATTGAAGAAAATTTCGTAGCCTTAAACAAGCACAAAGTTGAGTTTAAAACTATCGACGAAGAAAAAAGAATAGTTATTGGCTTAGCACTTGTACCCGACAAAGAGATTTACAGACGTAATGGTAAACACGAATTTAACATTATTTTTTCAAAAGATACTGTAAAGAAAGCCTCTGAATTATATCTAAAAAGACTAAAAAATAATAACGCAACTTTAGAACACGAAGAAGAAATCAAAGGTGTTTCAGTTGTTGAATCTTGGATAGTTGAAGACGTAAAGAAAGATAAGAGTGCTTTATACGGACTAAATGCTGTTGAAGGTGCTTGGGTAGTTACTATGAAAATAGATAACGATGAAGTATGGGGAGATGTTAAAGGTGGAAAGTATTTAGGCTTCAGTATTGAGGGATTCTTTTCTGACGATTTAGAGAAAAAAGAAATGTCAGAAGATGATAAACTAATTGCAAAAATTAAAGAAATCTTAGACAATGAGTAAATCATTTTATTGCCGATGTTTAAACACTTACACAACAGAATGTAAAGAGAGAGAGTGTAATTATCCAGAATATTGGAAGCAAGGTTTAGGAGATATTTCTAATAAGGAAGAAGAATAAATAATAATAATAATAATAATAATTATGGCAAACAAGAATATACTTGAAGTAGCATTTAGCAAAATTCAAGAAAACGAGAAAACAGAATTAAGTAATCACGAGATTCAATTAGGTTTATTAGATGGAATTGAGAGGTACATAGGTAAAATTCACGAAGATATAGAAAGAGCTGATGGAATGCTAAATAAAGCAGGGAATGATGCAGAAAGAATAAGTAAAAACGCAATTATTAAAGCCTCCTCTAATATGGAATCCATTGATAAAGCCGAAGAAATGGCTAGAGAATTAGGTGTTACTCTCCCTAAAATAAAAGAATTAAAACAAAGAACACAAAAAGCAGAGCAAAGAGGAAAAGCAGTTTTAAAAAGAGCAAATTTAGCTATGTAATAATATCAAAATATAACAAAAGATTATATTTAGCGTTTAATATTAAATAAAATTATTTATGAGCAAAACAAAAGTTATTAATGACATCAAAACTTTACTTGGCTTAGAGGTTAAACTTGAGCAGATGAAGTTAGATAACGGCACTATTATAGAAGCCGAAACATTTGAACCTAACCAAGAGGTTTTTATAGTTACTGAAGAAGAAAGAGTAGCTTTGCCTATTGGGGAATACATCTTAGAAGATGGTAAAGTTTTAGTAATTGCCGAAGAAGGTATCATTGCTGAAGTTAAAGAAAAAGAAGCAGAGGAAGAAAAACCACAAGAGGAAGAAGCACCTGTTGAGGAGGAAATGTCAGACGAAGCACCATCTCCTAAAAAGATTGTAAAGTCTGTTAGCGAGGAAATGTTCTTTTCTGAAATCGAGAAGTTGAAAAACGAAATCGCTGAATTGAAATTATCTAAAACAATTGAAGAACCTAAAAAGGTTGAAGAGATTGAAGTTGAATTAGCAGAAGAAGTTAAACCAATCGTGGCAAGTCCCGAAGCTAATGTAGAATCTAAAAGCGTGAATCTTTATTCACAAAACAAAAGTAAAACTGTTCAATCAACTGTTTGGGCAAAAATCGCAAATTTTAAAAATAAATAATAATTATAATTATGGCAACAACAACAAGTATTACAACATCTTACGCAGGAGAAAAAGCAGCAGGATATATTTCAGCAGCATTACTTTCTGCTAATACTATCGAAAACGGTGGTATTTTAGTAAAACCAAACATCAAATTCAAAGAGGTTATTCGTAACTTTTCAACTGACGGTTTAGTAGCTGACGGTTCTTGTGATTTCGCAGATACATCTGTTATCACAACTACTGAAAGATACATTCAGCCCGAAGAATTTCAAGTGAATCTTGAATTATGTAAACAATCATTCCGTAACGATTGGGATG
>Ga0080013_1003430_pt1 | contig 16737 bp, 36 predicted proteins | sample ETNvirenome_6_85_FD_69236 | JGI IMG/M metagenome (GOLD analysis project Ga0080013, IMG submission 69236) | Marine viral communities from the Pacific Ocean - ETNP_6_85 (SPADES assembly) (version 2) | ecosystem: Environmental > Aquatic > Marine > Oceanic | place: Pacific Ocean | collected 2013-06-19 | reverse complement strand
ACCACTTCCGGGTCAGGATGCACCGGGGGGAGCCCATTGTCTGCCTGAAGCGCGAACGGTTCACCACCGTGGAGCTTAAGGTGTCGAGCCTCCCCCTGGCCTCCCCCGATCCCCGAACCCGGTTCTGAGCTCCTGGAGGATACCTTGTATCCATACCTTCATATGCTCCCCCTACTTCGTAGGGGGCATGGACGCGCACGGCGACATACTAGGAGCAGTAATAACGAACGACGACGAGGGCTGGACTCTCGAGGTATGGGTGATAGCATGAATGATTACCGAGTCAATATCAGGGGAGAGGTAGTGAGAATCTGCAAGGTCGAAGGTTGCGACTCTCCCTGCTATCTGTGGCACACTGGCAAGCATGACTCATGTCCCACGCATTCTGTCGCCTTTGGCTACGTCACACCACCTCCCTGTGAGGAGTGCGGCGAGGACTTCACCTTCTGCCCCTGCGGGGCGAGCGCATGAGCGACGAAGTCACTCACACCGATCTCAAGCGCGAGACGAGCGCAAGGCAAGCCGACATCAAGATGCTCATCGGGCTGGTCGCTGCCCAGTCCGAGACTCTGACTGCCTACGAGGAGAGGATTCAGAGCCTCGAGGCCACAGCTCGGATGCTCGACAACGAGGCCGACCCCAACGAGCGCATAGCCGACCTGGAGAGTACCGTCATGGCGCTCTGCCAGCGCATCGCTGACCTCATGGACGTCCCACTGTACCGGGTGCTCCCATGAAGCCAGTCGCATTCATCGACCTGTTCTGCGGCATGGGCGGCTTCACCGTCGGCGGGATCAACGCTGGCGCTCGTTGCATCCTCGCCGTTGACTACTGGGTCATGAAGGGATACAGGATCGACGAGGCGTGCCGCGTCCACCTCGCCAACCATCCCGAAGTCCCAGTCAAGTGCATCGAGCTCGGCCATCCCGACCAGTGGCGCGAGTTCAAGGCGCTGGTGGACGAGTGGAGGGCGCGTGGCTACCACATCCACATTCACGGCTCCCCTCCCTGCCAGGCTCTCTCCAACGCATCGCAACGGGACGCCTCCGAGGGGATGCCCCTCGTCCTGTGGTATCTCGACCTCGTCGAGAGGTGCGAGCCCGACTCCTGGAGCATGGAGAACGTAGTGCCAGTGCGAAAGCGGCTCCCCGAGGGAATCCCGAGCGTAGTGCTGAACAGCGCGGACTTCGGCGTCCCTCAGACTCGACGCCGATGCTATGCCGGGGAGGGGTGGATTGCCGATCCCACACACTCGAAGGAGGAGTGGGTCGGCGTCATCGACGCCCTGCCTCACCTCGCTGACGAGCTCGTCGGGTTCGCCAAGCCCCCGTCGATGGAGAACCACTGGCGGGAGATGGGGGCCGATGAGCCGTTCCCGACAGTGACCTCCCAAAGCATAGCCCAGCACAAACTCCTGATGGACTCAGGCCGAGCCTCCGCCGCCACTACTGGGGTGAACCCCAGGAATGGCAAGAAGGAGGGCGGCTCGGGGCCGTTGTTCAGGACTCTCGATCAACCGTCGTACACGACGATGAGCTCTCCTCGGAGCATCATGGTCAATACTGCCGGTTGTGGTAATTCAACCTCAAAAGGGGGTGTGACGAGGGATTCACCTATTCAGTCTCCCACTAAAACCCTCCATAACAATCAACCTACCCTTCGAGATACCACTGAGAAGCCTCAGAAGATTCGCTCCCTCACCCTGCCTGAGACACTGACCCTCCAGGGCTTTGAGCCCGACTACGACCTGTCTGCGGCGCGAACAATGAAAAGCCGATGGACTATGGTTGGCAACGCCGTTCCGCCCCCTGTGGCGGAGGCAGTGATCCGAGGAATAGCGCATGGCAAGGTACACGGCTGAACAGGAGCGCCGCGCCCAGGACAGGCTCGCTCAGATTTGGCGGGCGTCCACCCGCAGCGAGAGGCTGAGGATCGCCGAGAGGTTCGGCTACCGAGGCAGCGACGAGTCGAAGCTGCGCGTGATGCGGAGGCTCCTTACTGGCAGGATCGGAAAGGGGCGTAAGGTCGATGTGACCGAGTACTTCGTGGACTACGTCACCCAGGAGCAACGTGAGGCCATCAGGATAATTCCGACCTGGACTCTGTCGGAGAGTTATTTCATCGTGTCGAACGTCATGTGGGTAGCCGAGATCACAGGCGTCCTCGAGACCTGGGAGGGGCCGTTGAATCCCAAGAGGAAGCGTGATGACGAGGGGGACATCGTGGAGGGCTCCCCGCAGATACACTCCACCTCAGTCAGATACCTGTTCAATCTCTATGCGAACGCTGTGAAGGCCAAGCTAAAGCAGTCACCCGACATATCAGGGAACATAGAGGCCATCGCCTTCTCACCGAAGGGGGCGAAGGCCGTGTCCGAGGAGTTTCAAGTGCCAATCCCACAGGGCGTCTACGGAATCGTCCTTAACCCGACTCACCACATCTACGAGGAGGAGGTGGTCGATGGCAAGAAGAGGATGGTCTCACAACCGTTCCCCGAGGCTCGCATCAAGTACCAGCGTCGGTTTCCGGCCTCCAAGAGCAAAGAGATGACAGCATACGCCAACCGTGCTTACGGTCAGATGGTAAGACCTGGGGGTAGACTCTCATGATAGACTTGAACCTATTTCTGAGGGATAAGAAACCCCATCGGATCATCGCCTCCAGGCCCCCGAGCCCAACCGGGGAAGCCCTCTTCGCCTGGGATGTGGAAACGTGGGGGCTCAACGCCCCGGCTTTCGCCTTCGGATGCGTGGTGAACGTGGAAACAGGCGAGGAGCACACCTTTCACGACGCTTCCGAGCTCCGACGCTTCTTCGAGGACAACGCTCCGTGCCGATGCTTCGCGCATAACGGGAATCGCTTCGATTGCTTCTCGATCCTCTCAAAACGGGAGGCTTATGAGGCCAAGAAGCTGAGTGCTGACACTCGCGTATTCGAGTACGAGGTTTCCGATGTCAAGTACGCCGACACGAAGCACCTCATACCCCTCCGACTAGCGCAGATAGCCGAGAGCGTCAGTATGCGTAAGGGCGAGACTCCCGAGGCGTTCATCAAGGCGACCCCACGCCCCATCACCGAGCAGGACGTAGAGTACTGCCTCATGGACTGTCGAATCCTGGCTGCCGTTCTAAGGCGGCTGCAACTGCTTTTCGCCACCCTAGTCGGCTCCACCCCAGGCGGAGTCTCCCTCCCCCTCACCACCGCGAGCATGGCGTATCGGATTTGGTGCTCCATGTCATGGCCCGATCACTGGGTGTGGAGGGATGCCAGGGGGAGGGAGCGCCCCATAGGTCGATGCAGACCCGGCTTCAACGAGCTCTACCGGCTCGCCGAGCATGGGGGTCGCGTCCAGGTGATGTGCGACCCCCTGACTCCCGAGCTCGACGTAGTCTCCTACGATGCGAACTCCCTCTACCCCTCCGTGATGCACGACGAGATGTTCCCCGACTTGCAGAGCGTCGGCCATGTCGGAGCCTCGTTCGAGTCGCTTCGGCGTGAGATAGACAGGCCCGACCGGGTATGCATGGCCGATCTCAGGATGAGCGCCCCCGAGGGCGTCCCCCGCTTCCTACCCAACACCGACGAGGACGGGCGGAAGGACTGGTCGCAGGACACCTTCGACGGCTGGCTTTGCGAGCCGGAGCTCCGCCTGGCCCTCGAGGTCGGATGGGAGGTCGAGGAGGTGCGCGACATAGTGAGCGCAAGGGCCATGAGACCGTTCCAGGAGTACGTCAGGAGGCTCTACGACCTAAGACTGTCTATGAGGGCGGAGGGCGATCCCGCGCATGGCCTATGCAAGCTCCTGATGAACAGCCTGTACGGGAGGTTCGGGATAAAGTCACGACCCACCAGGGTCGAGGGGGCCGAGGCGATCAGCGCGGCCCAGGAGCGTGATGATTACCTCGAGAGGTACGAGCTCAACCACTACGACGGGATCGGTCTCGAGTGGCCGTACCTCCTCGACTACGGTTCTATGAGGAAGCCCCCTGCCTCACAGTGGTTCGGGTTCAGCTCGTTCATTCTGTCCTACGGGCGCGAGAGGCTGGCGCGAGCCATCATAGCGGTGGGCGATGACGCTCTGTACTGCGATACGGACTCCGTACACATGAGGGCCAGCGCCGTGCCTAGATTCGAGGAGGCGATGTCGATAGGCGACGACCTGGGGGAGTGGAAGCTCGAGACTCCTCGCCCTATCCCCTGGGCGCAGTACTGGGAAGCGAAGGCCTACTGCTTCAGGGACACGGATGGAAGTAGACTCCTTGTTAAGCACAAAGGGGTCCAGGTGAGGGACGACGAGGGGAAGTGGATGCCCCACGCTGGCGATCTCACCAAGGAGCAGGTTCACCGAACGACTGTCTCACTGTACGAGGCACTGAGGCGCAACCTCGAGCCCGGGACCGAGATAATCACGACCAAGAGGTCGCATCGCTTTTGGAAACCCTCCTAACTTTGGATACAAACCTTTATGGTCGAAGCACGACCCGTTCATTTTGTCGGAATTGGAAACTCCGGTGTGTTTGGGGGGGAAAGAACCTCAGATGCGGTAAAACGGCATCACGACAAATCCGCTAAAGTGACCCACGACTGAGCACTAACTCGGTCATCGGTTTAAGTCCGAGTAAGAGGGATCGGATACGGAACGGTTGAAGTCCTGAAAGATAAGGGGGTTTAGTGACCTCACGAATAAGGTGAGCCATTTTACCACCTCCATTTTTGGAAACCTTCTTAGAGTACGTTTCCTTGCATCCAACGTGTCAGCTCTCGCCGACGAGCAGGTCCTGGGTCATATTGACGATGCCTTGTCATCGTCGTGCGTACCCATTGACAGTCTCATGCGTCGTCTTTTCGACCTGGGCTTCCGCCCGCACGACGAGGCTGGCACACTCATCTTCGCCGTCGGGCTGTACGTCGTCAACTACAACGCCGCCCGATCCCTCGACTGGACGGAGCTGGAGTCGCTGGCACACGCCAAGTCCCAGGTGCTCGGGCACCCCATCGTGTCGAGCTTCCTGGCCGCCAAGGGCTACTACCTCATCAACGACGCTGCGGGGGTGACAAACTGAAAGTGAAGGAACTTAGAGAGGCGATCAAGGACCTGGACGACGACGTCGAGCTGACCATAGTGGAGGCTCCGAGGGCGTTCGTGATCCAGCCAGTGCCGGAGGACGAGGAATGAGGACATGGGTCCAATCCCCGGGCTCCCCCCGGACGCTGATGTGCCAGGAGTGGATAGACCGTGACCCGCTTCGGAAGAGGTGGTGGGGTCGTCGTTGCCCTAATGCTGCTGGCGATCCTTCATCTCACTTTCTATGCTTCGCTGTCCATCCTCATGACTCTATCAGGGTGAGGAGGGTTTGGTGCTTCGACTGCGGGACTCTCGAGGAGGCGATGGCGTGACATACGAGACGTCAACCGAGATCGTGGAGGCGCACTGGCGGCATGAGCTCGCCTTCGGCGTGGCCCTGAAGATGCTCCAGGAGCAGTTCGACATGGAGCAGGACGCCGCTTGCGACATCCTGTTCCCGCCGATGGGCGAGGGGCCGATGGACTCGGACGTCCCAGTGCCTAACCCCCCTATGACGGGCTACGCCCACATCCCCTGGTCGGACAGGGAGACGAGGATGCTCGCTGACATGAAGAAGGAGGAGGAGTGATGGGCGAGTACACGACCAAGACCACCGACGCCGACGGCAACGATGCCTGGGAATCGACCGACGGGCGTATGTTCAAGACTCGCGGGGGCGCGTACAAGGCCTCCAAGCGGCTCGAGGAGGAGCAGGGCTCCGAGAGCCCACAGGCTGCCGATCCGCCCTCGGATAACGATACCCCACCGGAGGCGGAGCAGATACCTGACGAGGAGGCTGGCGACTGGACCGAGTTCGTGTGGGGCGATGACGAGCAGACCAGCGAGGTGATCCCGACCACGCTGAAGCGCCTTGCCCCGGCCAAGCGCGGGAAGATGACCAAGAAGGAGCTCGAGGCGCAGAAGGGAACCAACGTCGCGCTGCTCAAGGTGGGCTACAAGGGGGCCGACCTGCTCCTCACCAGGTACAAGCGCGGGGTGATGGACGACCCGAAGGCCGAGGCCGTGACCCACACGGAGGAGGACTACGAGTGGATCGGGGGGATAACGCAGGACGCCCTCGAGCACAACGGGATATTCCTGTCCTCCGCCCTGGGTCCGAACCAGGTGGCGATAATCGCCAACGGGTACTGGTTCGGCTCCCCGGTCATGAGGATCAACGCCGAGGCCAAGCGCTCCCCTTTCCAAGGGAGGGTAGGAGGAGCTCTAGGGAGGCTTCTGGAGAGATTGCCCTTCATAGGAAAACGCATTAAGGACCGACGGATGCGGAACATAGAGGAGGAGTGGGCAGATGAGCATAACTGATTACAAAGTAGACGCAGAACCCGAACAAAGAATGAGGAACTTTGAAGAGATCAATAGTCTATTCGATGTTAGCCAGGACGAAGTGCGAGATGCGGCTGATGCTGCGGGTGTGCATACCTACATTGACGGAATGACCTATTATTTCTTTGCTAACTGCATCAGAGAGGGTCGAAACTTGAGATCAACTATGGAGGACGATGAGGACATAGGTACTTTGTATGACGATATGCACGAATACGCCGATGGTTGCGTACCACATCAGTCCTATGTCGCTATGTATATATGGGTTGATACTGGGTATGACACTCAATCCGCACTTGAGTTTGGTATTGGAGTAGACGAGATCGTTAGATGCGCTCAAACCCAGCTATACCAATACGCCCAGGATGTAATAATATCAGTCCTTGAGGGATAAAAATGGTGAATATAGTCAGGACTCTCCTCGGCCTGGAGGAGCAGAAGGCCGAGCCCAAGCCCAAGAAGGCCAAGAGGAAGGACAAGAAGAAGTCCGATCCCAAACCCGACCCCCGGATGGAGCGAACCTCCACATTCAAGAGGCCGATCAGGAGGGCCAAGCCCGAGCCCAAATCGGAAGAACCCTCAAGATATGAAGAGAAAGAATTGGCTTCTAAAAGAGTGGGTGATGATGAATGAGATTTTCCGAAGAAGTCGAAGATAAAATAGAGAATCTAACCTGCGATGAATTGAGGGGAGTGATGGATCGCATAATGAGGGCGGCGGCAGATAGGGGTTATTTCGGGTGTGAAACGGCTATGAGTGAAATCGTTAGGATAATTAGTAATCCCAAAAGTGAAGGGAGAACCAGGCGTTTGTTTCCAGAGGAAATAGTCGATGGGAAAAGAACCAGGTCATAGATTGATATGTTGAGTGACCTGTACGAGCCCGATCAGAAGCTCCTGACGAGTCAAATCGCGGGCCGCCCGGGGGCGGGCAAGTCCTACTTCGTCAAGCACACAATCGAGGAGTACCTGAAGCAGAACAAAGACCCGATGTTCAGGCTCGTCTACTTCTGCCCCAAGAACGAGATGGAGCTGAAGGGCGTCGAGGTGGTAGGCACTGACGACCTGGAGAAGCACCTCCGCAAGAACCGGGCGGCTGTCGTCTACCCCGATCCCGCGAGCGCGGAGTGGGAGAACGACTACTGCTCTGAATTGCTGTTCGAGCTGCGCCAGGCCAACGGCGACAAGTTCCGGGCCTTGTATGTGATCGACGACGCCACGACCTTCGTTTCCCCCAGGCGCGAGCCATCGGATGCCATGAAGCGGCTCGTCCTGACAGGTCGCTCGAAGGGGATCAGGGCGGTCATGGTGGCTCATCACTTCGTGTTCAACAAGATAATGGAGGGGTCGGTGGAACACATCCTGGTGTTCGGGTCGGCCCCGAAGTTCCAGTGGGGCGATGCCGCGAAGCGGTACGGGCTGGACATCGAGACGTACCAGCCGACCCTCCAGGAGACTCCCTACTCGTACCTGTGGTACAGGGTGACTAAGGGTACGAGCTCTATGTTCCCTCCCCTCGAGGTCAAGAGGCCGAAGAAGCGAAAAGCGAAGGCTAAGGCGGTTTGATGTTATGACGAAGCAAGCGCTAATCACCGAGGAGTTTTGGTATGGTCTTTATCTAGGTTCTTATGTTCAGGAAGAGGGAGATTCGCAGGATTTCATCCGACGAACATATCCTGATGCGACGGAAGCTCAAATTAACAAGGCTGTTGGTATAGTCCAGCGTAGATTGTTGAAACTAGCCAAGTATGAATAGTCACGGCGGCGTGAGCTGCGGCATGAAGTATGTGCGGATCGTGTGCTCGCACCCCGGGGCTATGCACAGCCAGCCCACGCGGGTGCGCGACAGGCGCGAGGCGTTCTGACCGTTGGCCGTCTTGGACCCCGGCTTGAGGCCGTCGGGCCTGATCCTCGCCTCCTGGCGTATCATTGTCGAGCCGCAGTCCGAGCAGTTCGGAGCCGGGGTGCGGGGCATGTGACACGCACGGAGGGGCGGCATTTAGGGGTTTGCATCCATACGGGACGATATAAGAGCGATACCCCCCTCGCAACGGCCACATGGCTTTCATGAGCAACGTGATCGGGGGCTTCTCTGTCGCCTTCGGGGTCCTGGGGGTGCTGGCAATCGCCAACGGCCTCTCGACCTACATCTTCGACGGACAGAGCATACAAGAGAAAGTGAATTCCCGAGTGGGCGGCGGAGGGAGTGCTTGATGTTCCCCCTACCTAAACTGACAGGCGCGGGTCTTTTGGACTACGCTGGCCTGGCGATTGGCCTCTCGATAGGGTTCGCCATACTGTCAGCACCGATGGATCAACTCGAGAAGGCGATTCGGAGGTCGTGATATGGCCGTGCGCTATACTCTGATTCACAGCGATGTGACCACGCTACCGACCACGGCTGCTACGACTTACTCCAACGGGATCAACATCCCCGGCGGCCCAGTGGACGAGCTGATAGTGCGCGTCCAGGGAACGGTGACGGCAGCCGACGTCCTAGCGGACTTCGGCAATACAGTCCAGGCGCAGAGGTGGATTCTCAACGGCGAGAACTGCTTCGACTTCCGCTCCGGCTACGGCTCCTCGATCCAAGCGACCGTCTCCTCGTTCGGCTACATGCTGAACAGCATGGGAGTCGGCAGGGCCACAGAGGTCATGAGCACCACGCTCAAGGACGCCTACTTCCGCATCCCCATCGGGCGAAACATCCCGTCCGGGGTGAGCCGCCTGGAGTACACACTCCAGTTCTACCTGCTGGCGACGTCCAGCATGGTCGCATCGGCGGGTGCTCAGTTCGAGGTGTGGGCTCGCTACAACGACGCGATGCAGAACACCACGACCCTCGGAGCTGGAACCAGCTTCACCTACGCGAACACGGAGCAGCAGGTCGTCGTCAGGATGCCCCAGGGCGTACCGGGCAAGCTCGCTGCCATCTACGTTCAGAACGACGCGGTCACGGACACAGACCTCACGGGGATCAGGATCGTCTCCCAAAGCGACTACTCGCTTGATGTCGGGACATGGAGGATGCTCAACGGGGATCTCCAGGATATCGTCTACGCAGACGCGAACAACGTCGCCAACGGAGTCTCGCTCTCGAGAGCGCAGTCTGCGGGTGGCCTCCTGTTCCTCCCGACCTTCGACCTGAGCCTCGACTCAGACCTGTACCTCCAGCTAACCGCCACGACTGCGGGGACAGCCACATTCACACCGATCATCGTCGCCCCGGTTGGCGCTAAGGCAGTACCGGCACAGCGACAGACCCAAGCAGCACCGACCAACGTGGGACAGGCGATACTTGATGACAGCGCCGCCCAAGTCTGATAAGAAGCAAGAGGTAGGGTGAGAGTCAGTCATGGGCCGTATCCAACGGTTCACGATGGCCGAGGACCAGGTCTACCAAGTGGACTTCGGGATGACCACCGCCGGAAAGCTCGCCATCCATCCCGTCTCCCAGGACATCCGGGTCGCCTACGACGCCTACGACGCCTCCAGCACTACGGGGGTGCAGTACTTCACCCTGTTCGCAGCCACGCAATACTGGTTCGACCTGAGCCAGGGGGTGGGCTGGCTGGCGCAGAACCAGGGGATGCACATCAACTCACCCGACGGCGACACGGTCGTCGAGATATGGATAGCGAACAACGACTGAGGCATGGTAGATGACCGGCCAAGTGACAAGACCCCTGACAGTCGAGGAATCCGACAACTCGGTCATAGTCAGGCCATGCACCGAGATCAGCTTCAACGCCGCCGACTTCACGGTGGCGGCCACCGGGCAGCAAGCGACGATCTCGATCGACGCTACGGGAGTGGGCGCAGACCTGACTGACACCTACGTCGGTTACGGTGACAGCAGCAACCTGATGACGGGCTCGACCCTGTTCACCTACGACGACACGGCGGGATCGGAGAGGCTCACGCTCAAGACATCCGGTGGGGGAAACCTAGTAACCTTGGAATCGACTGTGGCTATCTCGACAGACAACGCCCCAGAACTGGACTTCTATCGAAGCGCGGGCGATGCCACCGCAGGGAGCGGGCTAGGGCAGATTAACTGGACGGGGAAGATAGCATCATCAGACGCGGTGTTCGGGAGATTTGAGTTCGCTACTGAGGGAACGACGAGCGGGCGACTGGAATTGATGATTCGCAAGGACGCCTCAACCGAAGTCAGGGTCTTGAAAGCCACTACGCTATCATCGGTGGGACAGGGAATCATCTGGAACCCGGAGTCTAACGACTTGGATTTCAAATGGAAGGGAACCGCCGTCTCAGAAGTACTGTACGTCGATGCGTCAGCAGGAGCAGTCGGCGTGGGTGGGACTCCTGACGCAACGGTCGAGAGGCTGCACATCAAAGGGGCTTCGACCGACCTTTACACAATGGCTATTGAGACAGACGCCTCTGCCGGGGGTGCTGATAATACCAGTCCCGACCTCCTTTTCTACAAGAATAGAACGGATGCAAGTGGCAGTCAATTCATAGCTCGCGTGGATATGATGGGCCATGACTTAGCCGGAGCGACTCAAATTTACAATATCATCGCCGGTCAAGCCGGAACGCAGACCGCCGGGGCGGAGGACGGGAACCTCTATTTTTGGTGTGTGAACGGAGGCTCCACCGTTGACCTCAATGAAGCACAGCTCATTATCGAGAATGACACGGTAGTAATCAATCGGGACAACAATGAGATTGACTTCCGTGTGGAGACATCTGGGAACCAATCGACCTTCTGCGTGGACGCTGGAACCGACCGAGTGGGGGTTTTCACTGCCGACCCGATGGTTCCCTTTTCCGTTGTCTGTCAGGACTCAAGGGGTTCGACCAGCAAAAGGGGCGGTATCGGAGTAACGGCTTCCGCCGACCCTAGCGGATTGGAGGGGGTACAAATCTACGCCTCGGGATCTGATAACAACATCGTGGGCGTCGTTCACTTCGTGGAGAGTGAGAATTCCGGGGTATATGATTACGGGTTCTCCATCATGGGCGACGGTGCAGGCACCAATAACAGGTTGGATTTCAGATACCACGAAGGTAGTGAGACGGGCGTGGTGTTCATGAGAACGGCAAGGGCGACGGGCTATGTCACATTCAACCCGGAGCAGACCTCGACTGGTGACTTCGCTGTCCTGGGACAGACCGACACGATAGCGTACTTCGACGCCAACAGGGATTCTGTCGGTTTTGGTCGAGCACCGGGGACAACCGGGGAGGTCGAGAGGGTGGACATCGCGGGAACCGGCACGAGTGCGCCCATCGTGAGAATCTCCTCCACTGACGATGGAAGCGCGGCTTCCCCCATTTTGGAGTTATATCGAGACTCCGCCAGTCCCGCCGGGGCTCCAACCTACGACTATGTCGGACAGATAACTATGACTGGTGAGAACAGCGTGGGGGGTACTCATACCTACTGCGCGATAAGCGGGAGAATCGTCACCGCGACCGATGGTAACGAGGCCTCCCAACTGCAATTTGCCAGTTCCACGAATGGAAGCCTCGCTAGGCGTATGCAATTGGAATACGGAAGCGTCGTCATCAACCCGGAGAAGAACAACGAGACGCACCTCATCATGTACGACGACTCATCGAACATACTCATCAAGGCGGATTGCGCCTACGAGAACGTCGGTATAGGAGGCTCGCCCGTTTCCGGCGGTCCCGTCTTGCAGGTGTTCGGCGCAGCCTCGTTCCTCAGAACCGTCGTGAACTGGACGGCAGCAGGGGCGATATCCGCCGCTCAAGCCTACGGGTACACTCATGTTGGAAATCACAGCGGTGGCTCGGCCATCCAGGTCGCACTACCCGACGCGGTCGCAGGGATGCATCTTGAAATGATATTGGTCAACACTGGTGATATCAGTTTGAAGCCCGCCAGTGGGGACACCCTGAACGGACTCGCCGCAGACGCGGCTCTGACCCTCTCGACGCAGTGGGCAAACTTCCGGGTGGTGAGCTTCCTCGATAATTACTGGTCGGTGACAAGCTCCACATTTTCAAGCTAGGTGATTGAATGACGGACGAGATAGACAGGATAATCGAGATAGAGGAGGATCGCGTCCATGTCGAGGCGGGCGGAACCAGGCTCACGATCACCGGGGTGCTCTCGAAGCGACACGCTCAGATTCTAGTCCTCCTGGTGCTCGCCATGCTCGGCTACTCCCATGAGGCCATATTCGATATGATAGGAGGTGTATGACATGAAGGAGGCAGAGTGGATTTTCGCCGCTATCGTTCTTTGGTTCGTGTTCAAAGGGAGCTCGAGCTGATGCCGTTTAGACGGATCAGCGCGAATCGCTTTCAGGGTCCGAGCGGACGCATTTACACGAAGAGTCAAATCAAGAGGTACTATGCGAGAGGCGGGAGATGGGACTGATGGCACTTAAATTCAAAACTTTCTTTGGAAAAACCGCACAAGGGACTGACGATAAAATAAGATTGTCCGGTTATTCCCCTATACGCACAACATATCGAAAAATGGGTAGTGGTGTTGTTAGCATGAGAGGCGTGAAATCGAATCTAAGGGGGAAGAAGTGATGCCAGTAGAAAAGGTAGGCAAATATTGGAGGGTCAGGTCATATTCGACCAAGAACCTCCTGGCTAAGAAATACAAGACCAAGAAGGCGGCGCAGAACAGGGCGGCGACTTCTAAGAGAAGATCACAAAGAAAAAGGTCGAAGGACTCCAAGAGAGCAAAGGCCACCACAAGAGCAAGAAGAAGAATATATCGAGGAACAAAAACGTTCGGGAGGCGGTACTGATGATCCCGAGGCAGATGGCATACTCGAGCCCAGGCGACGTCGCCATCGCCTATCGAGAGGGGCGCATCTCCTGGATGCGAGCTGTCACGATCCTGATGACCCAGTTCGGATGGTCGCAGAATAACGCCGAGGAGCTGTTGAGCGAGACTGGCCAGGAGGAGAAGCCCATAGATGACGAGCCGCTCAACGGGGGTGGCGGCGACAACGGTAATGGGTCAGGAGACACCAATGGGGACGATTCTACGCCCCCGGAGGTATCGCCGGGGGATTACAGCCTAGTGGGGATCGTGGCCTTCCTGTGGCTCTTGAGCAAGGTGTTCTGAATGGTCAAAATAGGTTCGCGTGAATGGATAAGAAACTTAGACCCTAAAAACGCTCGTAAAGTGGCTAAGAGGAAGGCTAAGAGAAAGGACGTAAAGGTCGAGCCTTTCAGACTAAGGAAAAAACCGAAAAAACCCTTCAATCCCACAAGAAGTTGGATATTGAGAAATACCGATTGGTTGAACGAGGAAACAAGGAGGCGGTAGTCTGTGGCGAACTGGGGCGAGGTGTTCTGAATGGTAAGAAAACCGAGATGGAAGTTTGAAACAATAGACTGGAATGTCGAAGGTGCAAATAAATCATGGAAAGATGCTGTCTATTATGACACTAAAAGAGGCGGGGAACGTCGAATAGCAGTTAAAAGAATGGTGAAAAGCCGACGTCAATACCCCACTGATCGAGCGAAAGCGAAAAACTTTGCTAACCGTTTGAAGAAGTTAGGGAGGCGGTAGTCTGTGGCGAACTGGGGCGACGGGACTCTCGAGGGCGCTAACGGTCTGACGTACACCTGGACGGTCTACGCCAGCAACCCCAACCGGACGGCATACACCCTGACGGTGTACGAGGAGGGCGTCCAGGTCTACACCGAGTCATTCCCCGCCGGTGTCTCTCAGATGGACGTCTATCACTTCGGGATCGACAAGGTGTACGAGCTCGGAGGGGTCAAGAAAACGGAGACGCCACCAGTCAACGGGGGCGGCAACGGGATAGATCACGGACAGACGAGCATCGCTAACGTCGCGGGGTACTGGACGGTCGGGGTGGCGAAGGGCATGGCGATCATGTTCGTGCCTGTGATCGTCGTGTCGGTGGCTGTGGGCTTCATGACTCGAGTGGTGAAGGTCGGCACAAGGATCGGTGGTGCTTGATGGTCGCTCCCCTGGTCGGCTACGCTGCCGTAGTCCTGGTATCGGCTGGAGCGGGCGCTGCGGCTACCTGGTGGGCCCAACGCGACGACGGGGGATGGGAGGAGGTCGGCGCTGAGTTCGCCCAGGGGCTACTCGAGGCTGGCGTCCCACTGGCCTCGGCTGCGGCTGAAGGGACGCTCACGGTGGTTCGAGGGCTCGGAGGGGCGATAGTCGATGGGATCGACTCGGCCTTCGATGCCATCCGAGACAAGCTCCGGGGCAAGGAGCCCGACATCATCGCCGGGTTCACGGTCGGTGCTATCGCGATCCTCGCTGGCGTGTTCCTCTATCAGTCGGTGAAGAACGCGAAGGACGCCCTATGAACGAGGACGCCATAGACAGGTTCACCCTGGCGCATGTGGTCGTCGGCTATGCGATGAGGAGATGGGGCTTCGGGTGGAGGGAGACTCTAGTGGTGGCGATCACCTGGGAGGCCATCGAGCCTCTGTTGAAGGAGTCATACCCCGATATGTTCCCCCATCCCACCAGGGACACGGAGAGGAACAAGGCGGTCGATGTGATAGCGACCGTCGTGGGGTGGTCGCTCGGGAATTGACCCTCCCCGGCAAACCAAACCGAGGAGGGGTTGCGTAAATCTGCCAATGCCTCACGCCTCTATACGAGAGTGAGGATGTAGGGGTCGTACTGACCTGAGCCTCGAGACAGGCTGACTTCGACTGGGAACTCGTTGACGAGCTCCTTCTCTATCTGCGCCTGTACCTTCGATCCTGTGAGCCATGCCTCGGCCACGTTCCCGTCCAGGATGATGTCACCGATTGCTCGAGACTGCCCGTCGTACTCCACGAACCTCACTCCTGTGATGGTGAACGTCTTACCGTTCAAGTCACCCTGGTTGAGAGTCGGGGGGAAGTCGTCGGCCTCAGCTATGACCTTGAGTCTGTCGGCTAGGTCTTTCTTCTTTGATGCTATGCTATCACCTCCAGCGCGTACCCTGATCGTCATGCGGCTTCATGTGGATAGGCTGTGGATACAATGGGGGCTCTTGAACCTTGTGTCCAAAGCACCAGGGAACCGGGGGTAAGGCCCGTCTGATGAAGCCCCTGGAAGTCTAATTGGTGGTGTGCGAGAGAAATACCAACCACTTACCCTTGAAGCGACCACTACCCTTCACGACTCTCGCAAACTTTCGGGGTCTGTTGTATCTGGCTTCCCGTACTGCGTGATCCTTATCGTCATAGGTCTTATGGTGATAGAATACTATCCCGCCCATTTCACGGTCATTAGCCCTACCTATCAAATTACGGAGTATGTCGGTCATGGTATCACAACAGGGGAACACGGAACGATTCGGGTAGCTCGGAACGCTCTATGTGCTTGCAGGTCATGCACATCCAGCCGATCCTCTTGTACGACTTCCGGTTGGTTGGCCTAGAATCCCCCGGCCCGTTCCCCAGGCGGGCGCACACGGATACCATGTGAGGCCCGCAGGTGGGGCATTTCGGGCGGACTACCATAGCCATATTACGCGCATGGGGTGGGGTCTTTTCTAGTTTGGTGTATCGACGTATGCTAGATAAGGAGTACCGCCCTGCGCTCGGCTAATGACTATGGCGCAAAACTTCATGGGCGGTATCGGAGTCGCATTCGGCGTATCCTTCATCGTAGCAATCGCAGACGGACTAAGCACCTATCTGTTCGACGGGCAAACCCTGTCGAGCAAGATAAAGGGCAGTATAGGGGGGAAGGCTTAGATGTTAGGCGGTGTACTCCCCAGGCTAACAGGGGCCGGACTCCTGGACTACATGGCACTAGCGGCTGGACTGGTGGTGGGCTTCTCACTCTTCGCGGCACCAGCAGATCAGATCGGACAGGCGATCTCAAAGAATTGAGGTGGTTTGGATGGCAGTAAGATACTCACTCGTCAATTCTGACACGACCTACCCCACGAACGCGGCGGCAACCGCGAATGCGGGATATAACATCGCGGGCGGGAGCATAGAATCCATCATCTTCCGCTTCGAGGGTACTACGGCTACTGGCGACCTGGGAGGCGACTTCCCAATGTGCATCAACCAGCTAAGGATCGTACTCAACGGAGAGTCATTCTTCAATTACCAAGCTGGATACACCATGAACCAGGACGCACCCTCACAGCTAGGGTACTTCTTGAACTCCCTCTCGGATGACAGGTTCTCCTCGGAGGTCATCGGTGACACGGCTAAGGACGCCTTCGTGCGAGTGCCTGTCGGAAGGCAAGCACCCCCAGGGGTCAGCAGACTCGAAACGACCATCGCTCTAGCGGCAACCGCTGGCGCAGGTGGCGGCGGTACTCTAGAGACATGGATCGTCTATAACGACGCGGCAGAGACGGCTACATA
>Ga0080013_1003429_pt1 | contig 16738 bp, 14 predicted proteins | sample ETNvirenome_6_85_FD_69236 | JGI IMG/M metagenome (GOLD analysis project Ga0080013, IMG submission 69236) | Marine viral communities from the Pacific Ocean - ETNP_6_85 (SPADES assembly) (version 2) | ecosystem: Environmental > Aquatic > Marine > Oceanic | place: Pacific Ocean | collected 2013-06-19 | reverse complement strand
GTAGGTGGAACTTTCTTAGCAACAGGCAAAGCTGAATTTGAAGATGATGTATCAGTTAGTGGTAATGTAAATATTGGAGGAACAACTACTATTGCAGGAGCAGTAAGTCTTGCTTCTACATTAAGTGTAGGTGGGGCTGCTCACTTTGCATCTACTGTTACTATAGTTGGAGCAGCACATTATCAGGGAGGCGTATCAGTAGCAGGAGATATAACTGCAAGTGGAACTGTTAATGTAACTGGTGATACAGCAGCAGGTGATGATGCTTCAATGGGATATACTTCTAGTGAAGGATTGATACTTACAGGTCAGGGTTCAACTAATGATGTTACTATTAAGAATGACGCAGACGAAACTGTTCTTAGTATACCAACAGGTACACAGACTGTACAGATTGATGGTACAACTACAGATGATTTTCTTGTGCTTAAAACAACAGAAGCAGGAGCAAGTACAGCACCAGATTTAGTTATGTATCGTTTATCATCAAGTCCTGCTGACAATGACTATATTGGAAAAATTGAATTTAGAGGTAGAAACGATAATTCACAAGATGTTCAATATGCTTATATTGCAACACAAGCTACAGATGTTAGTGATGGTAGCGAAGATGGTGCATTATTTCTTGCACCAAAGATAGCTGGTGCAGATGTACAAATGGTGCAAATTGATTCTTCTGGTGTTGGAGTAGCTTCAGGTTATAGTGTATATACAAAGACAGCAGGTACTTCTAACTATGTAGCAGGTGTCAACGCAGGTAACTCAATAGAATCAGGTGGTAACTATAACGTAGCTATTGGTGATGAAGCTGGTACGGCTATCACGACAGGGGATAATAATGTTTGTGTCGGATATATTGCTGGTGATGCTATCACTACAGGCGACAACAATACAGTCATAGGTACTAATGCTGGTACAACAATGACCACAGGAGCTAGAAATACTCTTGTTGGAAGACAGGCTGGGGATGCTTTAACTACAGCAGTTGAGTGCGTGATTATTGGAAGTAATGCAGGTAGCGGACTTACTACAGGCGCACAAAATATTCTTATAGGTGATAATGCGGCGGCTGGTGGGGCTATTACTGGTGCCGCAAACACAGTTATCGGTGATAATGCTGGTTATGCTCTTGTGGCTGGACACAACAATACGCTAATTGGAGCTACGGCAGGTAACACAATAGTAAGTGGCGGCTATACAGTTGCGATAGGAAATGGCGCAGGTAACTCAGCGATTACAGGCGATCATAATATTGTTGTGGGGCATGCGTGTGGTGACGCAATAACAAGTGGTGCTAACAATATTGCGATAGGCCAATCAGCTTTTACAACTGCTTCTACAGGAAGTAGCAATGTCTGTATGGGTGCAGAAGCTCTCTACTACCAGACTGATGCAAGTAGCAATGTAGCAATTGGACATCAAGCAGGAAAATCTATTACGACTGGAGCGACGAATACTTGTATCGGTTATGCTGCTGGTGATGCTTTAGTGGATGGTGCTAATAATATTATTATTGGAAATACTGCCGATGCTGCTGCAACTAATACTTCAAACTCTGTAACTTTAGGCAATGGAAGTATCTCAGCACTTCGGTGTCAAGTTCAAAGCATCTCTGCGTTATCTGACAGGCGAGATAAAAAGGAAATTAAAGACTTAGATATTGGTCTTGATTTTATTAACACTCTACATCCTGTAAAATTCACATGGAATATGAGAGATGGTGCTAAAGTCGGAATTAAAGAAGCAGGTTTTATTGCTCAAGAATTAGATGAATCACAGAACAAATTTGATGCTGAAGAATATTTACAACTCGTATTAAAGGATAACCCTGAAAAGCTAGAAGCTGCTATGGGCAAACTAATGCCTTCAATGGTTAAAGCTGTGCAAGAACTATCAGCACAAGTTGACGAATTAAAAGACGAAATCAAAACTTTAAAAGGAAAGTAAAATGAGTGAAGAACTAACTGCAGAAGATATTAATGGACACTTCTCTGCAATGGATGATAGTGTTAATTTAATAACTGATACTATTGCCGATGATACTAGAGCATTAGAAATATATAATGATGCTGAAGGTGTTAAAGCAATGATGAAACGTAATACTGACCATCTTGAACTTCAACTAGATAAAGATTGGGCAGTAGCAGATAGTCGTGATAAGTCTTCATATACTGATGCTATCACTGCTGGTGTAAATTATATTAACGGATAGGAAAATGGAAACTGAAAACAACGTAGTAACAATTAACGGTCAAGAATATATTGAAGATAATCTTAATGAAGGTCAAAGGTATTTTATAAATCAGATACGTGACCTGCAACTAAAGGCAAATAGTTTAAGGTTTCAACTAGACCAAGTAGTTGTTGCTCAAGATAAGTTTACAGAAGAACTAATTAAAACAGTGGAGGTTGAGGAAGAAGAGCCTGAGTTTCCTCAAATTAATTTAAACTAAATGTTTTATTATGTATCAGTCATAGCCTTTCTTACACTTGCTCCCATGAATATACCTGTAGAAGAGCAAGCTGTAATAGGTCCGTTTCCAGAAAAATTTCAATGTGAGATTTATAAAGCACAAGTAGCGGATTTGGTTGATGCAACAGTTAATGCAGAAATAAAAAAAGCAAAATGTATAGAACAAGTAAAGAGTTAGGTAATAAGTAATGTCAGGTTTTCAAAGAAGTGTTATGATGGCTATGGGTGGTGGTATTGATATCACTACATCATCTGATGCTGAGAATGTTAATCTCAGAACATTACTTGATGCAGCAGGTTTTGATAATGATGTACCAACAAAGATTACCTACAGATTAAACTCTGGTGTTACTGTAACATCTGCTGCTTCTACAGGAACAGCAACTCCTGCATGGCAGACAGGAACTATTGGAAGTATACATACAGTAATAATTTATATTAGCGGTACTATTAAAGGTTATGGTGGTGCTGGTGGTACTAGAGGTGGTGAGTCTTCTGATGCAAGTAGTAATAATGGTGGCAATGGTGGTACAGGTGGAACTGCTATGTCATTTGCTTGTAATTCTACTCTTGTCGTAAACTCTGGTGCTTCTGTCCTCGCAGGAGGAGGTGGCGGTGGTGGAGGCGGTGGAGCCTATGATGAAGATGGTGGCGAACATGTGGGTGCTTCTGGTGGTCTTGGTGGTTTAGGTGCTGGTACTGCTTCTGCTGGAACAGGTGGTCCTGCAGTAACTAACGACGATAGCGGTGGACGTGCTGTTTCAGGTGCTGGTGGTGATGGTGGAGCGCATGGTGCATCAGGTAGTAACGGTTCAAATGCATCAGAAGGTATAGCTTTAGGAACTGGTGGTACTGGTGGTGCAGGTGGATATGCAGTTGCAAAGAACTCTAATACAGTAAGTGTTACAAACAATGGTACAATTACAGGTACACAAGGATAATTAAAATGTTATGGATATTATATCAGGAGATGTTAAATGGCAAGTACATACACAACTAATTTAAGGCTGACTAAGCAGGGTGATGGAGACAACCCTAATAGTTGGGGTCAGGTTCTAAATGATGGTGTTATTAGTCTTGCTGACCAAGCAATAGCTGGTTATACTGAAGTATCTATTGGAAGTGCTGCAACAGTAAACTTAACAGCCAATGATGGTGCTGATGACCAATCGCGCAATGCTTTTTTAAAGATAACAGGTTCTATTGGAACAGCAGCTACATCAATCTTTCTTGTTATTCCTAATAAAAGTAAATCATATTCTGTATTAAATGCTGTATCTGCTAATGCTGATAGTAATGTTGTAATGATGCGAGTAGCAGGTAATACTGGTGTTACTATAGGAAGGTCCACTACTACATTTCAACATGTAGTTTGTGATGGAGCTTCAGTAAGAAGTGCTAATCTTTTACCAAATAATGTTTGTGTTGCTGATAATTTATTTGTAGGTGGAGTAATAACTGCTACTTCTATTAGTGTTAATGGTGGTTTAAATATATCAGGAACAGGTCAAATTTCAGGAGCAGCTACATTTGCATCTACTGTAACAGTAGCTGGCGCAGCTAATCTTAAAAGCACTGTAACAGTAGAAGGCGCACAAGTTAATAAAAGTACAACACTTTTTGAAGGAGCAGTGTCATTAGCTTCAGGTGCGCCTGTACATCAAGCAATAACAACACTTACAGATGCAACAAGTATTGTTATGAATATGGCTACTAATAATCAGTTTTCTGTAACATTAGAAGGTAATAGAACATTAGCGGCTCCTACTAATTTAACAGTAGGACAAACAGGACATATTTATTGTATACAAGATGGAACAGGAAGTCGTACTCTTGGATATAATTCTGTATTTCAATTTGCAGGTGGGTCTGACCCTGTTTTAACTACAGGAGCTAATGCAGTTGACTTATTAGTATTCTCTGTAAGAGCTACTGATAAAGTTGATGCAGTAATAGTAAACGATTTAAAGTAATAATAAATGACTAAACTAGCTAAGTTTAATTTTAAACCAGGTCTTCATAGAGAATCTACTCAATATGAAGAAAAAGGTAATTGGTATGATGGAGACCGTGTACGCTTTCGTGCAGGTAAACCTGAGAACATGCGTGGGTATGAAACAAAAGTTAGTGCTACATTTGAAGGAAATGCTAGAGATTTAATTACATATAAAAGTGGTAGTAACAATATAAAAAGGGCTGTCTTTGGTACACCTGATAGGCTCTATGAACATGATGGTGATAGGATTGTAGATATAACTCCTATTACAACAGCCGTTACTTTAGCAAATGTTTTTGGTACTTCTTCTGGTAGCACTAGAGTATGTTGCTCAGATGCTGCACATGGTAGAACTGTTGGAGATTATGTTTATTTTACTTCATCAGCAGCATTTAATAATGTTAGTCTACAGGGTAATACCTATGAAGTTGTATCAGTAGATAGTGCCGCTGTATTTACAATTTCTGTAACAGATGCTGCTAATGCTACAGCAAGTGATACAGGGTCAGCTACATTTAATTATTTAATACCTACAGGTAATTCAATAGCCGTTGGTGGTACAGGTTTTGGTGCAGCAGAATATAATGCAGCAGAGCCTACTTCGGTTGGTATTAGTAAAATTACTGCAACAGGAAGTAATACTCTGGTAACAGTATCTTGTGCAGCAGCACATGGAGGAGCGGCTAATGATACTGTATTTTTTATACCAAGTAATAATTCTGTTGTTCCTGCAACAGTAGGTGGTAATTTAATTTTAACAAAATCTTCTTTAAATGGTGTTGCTGTTGGAGGACCAGAGTTTACTATTGTATCTATAAATGGTACGCAACTTATTTTTAATGTTGAAACAGCAGCATCTGCATCAGGAGATGTTACATCTAATATTAATATGACTGCTCGTATTTATCCACAAGAAGCTGGAGGAGCAGCAGCCACACAAAGAGCATGGAATGAAGCAGCAAGTGCAGATGCTACTGATATTGTTTTTGATATAACACAATGGAGTCTTGACAATTGGGGCGATGATGTTGTAGCAAATAGAAATGGAAGTAATATATATTATTTTGAAAGTGATGCTTCTACTGTACCTGTTAGAGCTACATCTATAACAACTTCTCCTATTAGTGTCAACTCAATTGTTGTATCACCTAACGATAGACACCTAATAGCCTTGGGAGCCAATGAGTATTCTCCTACTGCTACTGTAAGTGGTACATTTAATCCAATGCTGGTACGTTGGTCAGACCAAGATGACCGTACTAATTGGGTTCCTTCAGTTAGCTCTACATCTGGTGAGGTAGTCCTGACTGATGGTACTAGGATTGTAGGGGGTGTACGTTCAAGAACTGCTATTAATATATGGACAGATAATGCTCTTTGGTTAATGCAGTTTGCAGGACCGCCATTTACATTTAAGTTTACACAGGCTGGTACAAACTGTGGTATGATTGCACCACATGCAGCAGTAGATTATAATGGTATCACATATTGGATGGGGTATGATAATTTTTATAGATATGATGGTTCTGTAAGAGCATTGGATTGTACAGTTAAAAAATATATATTTGATAGACTTAATGTAAAATATAAAGATAAAGTATTTACAGGTATTAATTCAGAGTTTAAAGAAATTATATGGCTCTATGCTTCAGATGAGTCGGGCGTTACAGATTGTGATAGTTATGTAATATTTTCACCTGAGAATAATTACTGGACTTATGGTACAGGTATCTTTACAACATATGCAGACCAACAAGTATTTGGTAATACAATTACTACAGGTGTTTCTTCAAGCGAAAGTAGATTATATAATAATGAACCACCAGATTATTTTACTGCTAATAATAATCCAATTGTATCCTATATAGAATCTGCTAACTTTGATGTAGATGATGGTAATCAAATATTATATATGAATAAATTAATACCTGACTTTGATTTAAGTACAGGTAAATTACGAGTTAAAATTATAACTCAAAAATATCCTGAAAGTAGTGAAAAAATTACAAAAGATTTTGATGTAACACAGCTAACAGATAAAGTTAATTTTAGAGCAAGAGGAAGGCAAGCAAAGATTAGGGTATCTTGTAGTTCACAGAATGCAAGTTGGCAATGGGGAGCAGTTAGAATTGGGTTTCAGCCTGATGGGGAAAGATAATGGCAAGATATCCAACATTTCCAACAAACTTTAATGGTATAAGTACTGATGAATTAAGGGAGTTGTATAATACAATAGAGAGTTGGTCAGCATTATTAGTATCTGAGTTAGATAGTAGAGATGTAGATGTTGATGCAGCACCGTCTACAAATATTTATACGGTAGTTACAGTAACAAGTATAGGAAGACCACGTAAGGGAGATATAGCATATTCAGCAAGTAGCGGTAAATATAAAGGATATGTTAGTCTTGGAGCAGAAACATCTTGGCAGAATTTAAACTAATGAAAAAAATGTCACCAGAAGAATATTATGATTTAATTAATAATAGCACCTATGTTAGTAATCTTAATCAAGGTAATGTTATTGACCCTACTAGATATTTATTAACACAGAAGATGGAAACATTTAAAAAATTAAAACCTACTGAAGACCCTAACTTTATGGCAGAGCAAACACAAATACAATCGAACTATGGAAGAATGAATAATGGCAGTACAAAATAGTCCTCTTGGAGATTTATCAGCTATAAGAAATATAGCAATGCAAAGACAAGCTATGGGTGTACCTTCACCTCAAGGTGGTGGTATGCCTCCTGCAATGCCTGAACAACCTCCTATGATGCCTGAACAACCTCCTATGATGCCTGAACAACCTCCTGTAATGCCACAACAACCACCTATACCACAGCAAGTACTACCAAAACAAAATCTTAATAAAGTTTTTAAAACGCCTCTTCCAGATGGTGATACATTAGAAACTAAAATTTTAGGAGACTTGCTTGAAAGAGCAAAGATTAATACAACTTCTGATATGCCATCACAAGGTTTATCAATGGCTGCAGCACCAGAATTAATGAATGCAATGCAAAACAAAGTTAAAGCAGCGCAAGGTGGTGGTTTAATGAGACTTGCAGTAGATGATGGATTTTCTGGACAGGTACAAGGTAAAGGTCATGGTATGCAAGATAATGTATATATGCCAATAGTAGAAAGACAAGCAGGAAGTCAGATAGGTACACTAGCTGTTAGTCCTGATGAATATGTAGTTGATGCTCATACCATGTCAGCACTTGGTAATGGTAGTGCAGATGCAGGAGCAGATGTTATGGATAAAGTAGTAGATAGTGTACGAGAAAAAGCATTTGGTACAGATAAACAACCGAATCAAATTAATGGATTGGCAGCACTTAGACCAATGATGGAAAGGGTATAATAATGAGTATTTTATCATCACTGTTTAGTTTTGGAGATAAACCAACAACTTCAACAACAACATATAGGCCAACAATTCCAGAAGAATTGAAGCCTTATGTTAAAGAAATTTTAGAAGACCAGAAAATTCTTTATCAACAAAGGATGGATGAAGGTTATAATCCTTATACAGGTGAGACTATTGCTCCTCTTACGCCTGAACAAATAGCTGCTCAAGAAGGATTGAAGTCTCTTGTTGGTACTCAAGCCCCATTACAACAAGAAGCTCTTAATCTTGCTAGAGGTGCTACTGAAGAATTTACTGCTGATACTGCAAAAAAATATATGTCACCTTATCTTAGAGCTTCTCTTGATGCACAGAAAGCTGAAGCACAAAGGCAATATGAAAGAAATAAGGTTCCTCAATTTGAAGCAGAAGCTGTTAGAGCAGGTGGAATGTCTGGCCTTGGAACAAGGGCTGCTGTAGAAGCTGCTGAGAGAGCTACAGGACAACAAAGATTACTGGCTGATATTGAAGCTAAAGGACAACAAAAAGCTTTTGAAGCAGCACAGAAACAATTTGAAGACCAACAAGCTAGAGAACGTCAAGCGGCTTCACAAATCTCTACAGCTGCACCTCAGATATTTAAATCTGGTGTAGCAGAGCAAGGTTTATTACAAACTATTGGAGAGGATAAACGTAAGTTAGGACAATCTGCATTGGATGAAGCATATGCTAGATACATTGAACAACAACAATTTCCTGAAACACAGCTTGCTCGTTATCAATCAGCTATATATGGTAATCCATTATTGAAGCAAAAAAGTGGTACAGTTACTGGAACACAAGCAGGTGGTGGACCTGGCCTTGGTAAAACTTTATTAGGACTTGGTACAACTGCATTAGGTTTTGGAACTGGTGGTGTTGGTGGTGGATTATTTGGTAGTATGTTTGGAGGTAAAGCAGGTGGTGGTAGAGTAACTGAAGGACTTACTGCAACCATGCAAGCTCGTCCCTATGTAAACTACATGCGTAGGAATATGGGTGGACAAGTTGTACCACCTGTAGTATATAGGCAAGAAGGTGAAAAAGTATTTCGAGAAAATCCATTAAGGCGTGGTCGTATACCTCTTCCTAGTATTCCTGAATTACAAAAAAGAGAAGATATAGTAAAGGAAAAAAGAGAAAAAGGTATTGGTTCTGCTTTAGCTGGTATAGTTCAAACTCCTGTTGAAAAATATCAAGTAGATGAAGTTGGAGGAATATCTAATTTACCTCGTAAAGATAGACCTAAAGTTTCTACAGAAATGAGTACAGTACGTCCTATATTAGCAGAAGATAAAGCGCAGACTAAAAGAGAACTAGAGAATATACCCTATGATGCTGAAAGAAGAGAGTCTATAGAAATGTATGGTTCTGAGAGTGGTGATGATACAGGTGGTGGTATAGGAGAGAGAAATATAGCATTGCAAAATTTAGCAATAGACCGTACTCCAATACCTGCTATTCCTAAAAAAGAAGGAAAGCTAACTGCAGATGATGTAGCAAACGCAGAAAGAAAAAATGTTGAAGGAAGATTTAAAGCTCTTGGAGAACAAGCAAAAAAAACAGGTGAACTTAATCAAGCTTTTATTAATAAAATAGAAAAAAGAAATCAAAGTCTTTTTGATAAAATTGAAAAACGTATAGGCAAAGACCCTTACAAAAGACAAAAGTTTTTTACTGGAATTGCTGCAGCTATGATGCAACCAGGCAATGTTTTTGCTAATGGGATAAAGGGATTAGCAAAAGAAATAGAAGACTTAGATGCTACTAGAAAAGAAAAAGATGAGTTATTAACGGAGTTAGATAAAACTAGAGTAGAAACTGCAAATGAACTTGATAAGAATAAACTTGCCAGTGATATGAAAGTTCTTGGGCTTACTACAAAACAGAAAAATCTTCTTGCTGGAAAAGATAAATCTGTAGCCGATGCAATTCTAAAATATATGAAAGCAGGAGCTACTTTTAAAACTGCAGAAGCAGCGGTTATAAGAGCAGAAGCAGCAAAAATAAAAGCAGGTATACCTGATAGTCCTGAAACAAGTGACTTTAAAAATTTAGATACTATGTTTGCAAATGCTTTTTCAAGTATTAACCCTGTATTTGGTATAGGTAAGGGAAAAGCTTTAAATAAAAAACAATTACAACAAAAATCACAAATAATGACTAATGCTGGTGATATATTAAGTGGTCAAAAAAGATATCGTGGAGAAACAGGAGCAAATGCAGCAAATGCTTATATACTAAATGAAGCTAGAAATTATAAACCTTAAAGTAAAATAAATGGAAACTAATTTAAGTATACCAGAAGTAACTAGTGTTTTTGAATCTAAACCTTTAGAAAATAAATTTTCTTCTGATACTGTTAATAATTCTTCTAAAGAAGTAGCACCAGAAGTAACTAGTGTTTTTGAAGAAGCACCTGAAGTTAAAGAACCTACAGAAGTTAAAGTAGATGAAACTCTAACGACAGACTTGTTAGATAAGAATGAAGTATGGCTTGATTCTGCCAAGAAAATCTATGAAGATGAGACAGGTAAAACATTTGACCCTGATGAAGCTGGCTATGATAATGTTTCAGAATGGTTTAAGAACAGACATTCTCAATATAACTGGAACCTTGTCAATATGCTTGATACAGGTTTTAGTGTTGGAGATAAAAGCGATGAAGTAAAGAAAGCTTGGCTTGAATCTATGGACTTGTATGACCAATCAGATGGTAATGCAGGTGACTTTTTTAGAGCAATGAAAAATCTTGCACTAGACCCAACAACTATTGCTTCTATTGTTGCAACATTTGGTGTTGGTGGTATTGCTAAAATGGGTGGTCAAAAAGCAGCTTCTCTAGCTGCTAAAGTTTCTTTCAAAGAAAATCTTAGAAAAGAATTAAAAGGTAAGGTAAGTAAAGAGACTATTGAAGAGGTCTTAAAAACTAAAGGCTCTAAAGATATATTGGCAGAGACTTTAAAGACTGCTAGAAATAGGGCTGCAGCTAAAACAATGGGATATAAAGCTATACCTGCTGTACCTACAGGTGCTGCATATATGGGTGCTGCAGATGTAGCAATGCAGGAGATGGCAATTAACGCACAAACTCCAGAAACTATTGCTGAACAGTATGGTATATCTCTTGAAGAAGCTGAACAAAAATTACAAGAACTAAAAGATGAAGGATATGATTTAAAACGTCTAGCATTAATGACAGGACTTGGTGGTGTTACTGGTTTTGCTTTAGGTAGTTTACCTAGCTATCTAGGTGGTAAACTTGGTATGGCTAGAGCTTTAGGTAAAAGTAAAGAAGGTGCTAGAGATTCAGTTGAAGTAATATATAATCCTGTTATTAATCGTACTGAGGCTATTAATAGAGTAGCTAAACTACAAGGTAAAGATGTACTTGAAGTAACAGAAGAAGAAATTAGCAACGAACTTTCAAAAGTTACTATTAAAAAAACAATGGATAGGTCACAATATAATGCTTTAGTTGAAAAAGGATTGCGTGGTGAAGATGGTGGTATTGACCCTAGTAATGTTAGATTTAAAGAAGTTACTAAAGCTGACCCAATAAAAACAAGACCTGGATTAACTATAGATGATGAAGAACTTATTGAACGTGTTACACCAGGCGGTCGTGTTGCACAAACACTAAGAAGAAAGATAACTGAAGTTTTAGGAGAAACTGGTGCTAAGAAACTTGGTAAAATAAACACTTTACTTGGTAGAGCTATTACATCTACTGCTGCATTACCTTCTTATCTTTCTAGGTCTGCTAGACGTAGAAGCAATATTGTACGAGCCGCTGATGTTAAAATAGAAGCTGCTATAAAAAGATTAAAGGATATACAAAAAAAAGAAAATATATCTACACAAGCTCTTAGTAAATTTATAAATGAAAACGATGATTCTCTTTTACGTATAAAAGCTTTTAAACCTGATTTAGAACGTAGTCAAACAAAAACTTTACAAGAATTACAAGAAATTAAAAAATCTATTTTTGAAAATCAAGAAGCTATTAATACTAATCTTGGTAAAAAAACAGATGAAGAATTATTAGAAGAAGCTAGAAAAAGTTTAAAACCTAACGCGAGTGAATCAGAACTTGATAAAGCATTTAAAAAGTTACGCAATAAAGAAAATAAAATTGGTGTAGCTTTCAATGAAGATGGTGGATATTACTTTAGAACTTTTGAAGCAGTACATAATCCTAAATATTTAAAAGAAATAGAGAACGCTCTTACTGATAGAGGTGTTGCTAAAGCAGATTTTATTACAAAAGTAGATGATTTTAAAAGTTACTTATCTAAACAAGATAAATATAAAAATGCAACTGATGAAGTTATAACTAATGATATTCTTACACTTGTTAATAAATTATCAAAAGATGAAATGACTCTTTTTGATGAACCATCTGCAATGTTGGGAAAGATATTTGGAGAAGGTGTAGCAGGTACAAGTAAAAAAATAGGTAAAAGAAAAAATTTAGACCAGCCTGTTCTTAATTTATTAGGTGAGGTAACAGACCCATTTGAAAAATTAACCAAGACCCTTACCAAACAAAACAAAATACTTGGAGAAGTAGAATATCTTAGTGATGTAAATAAATTTTTTGAAAATATTCTTGCGAAAAACTCAGATGTTAATTTAGAATTAGGTGGATTAGTTAATGCTATACCTACACATAAAGCAACAATATCAAGAAAAGAATTTCCAAGAGCTACTAATTTAAGAGAACTTTATAAAAAAGTATTGAGTGAAGACCAGTATAAAACACTAACAAAAGAGTCTGATAATGTTTTAAAAGATATTTGGGTTAGCCCTGAGATGTCAAGACTTATTGAAGATGGTGTTGATAATGTATTTGGACAGGGCAGTAGCAATGCTATATGGAGAGGTATACAGCAAGCAGCAGCCTTTGGACAATCTACACAAACTATTTTAGACTTACCTGCCTATGCTATTAACGCTTATGGTGCTGTACAAAACTTAATAGCATCAGGATATTTGTTAAATCCTGCGGCATGGGGAGCAATGAGAAAGTCTCTTAGAGCAATGAGAAAGGGTATTAGAAGTGAAGACCCTGAAGTAATGGAAAAAGTTGCTAGGTTAAAAAGAGATGGTGTTATTGATAGTGACCTTACATCAGAAATGATTATTAAAAATATTAATTTAAATGATGGAGATAAGGCTGGTCCCTTTGCAATACGTGGTTATAAAAAGGGGATGGAAGCACTGTCGCGTTGGTATGGTTCTCCTGATACCTATGCTAAACTCATAGCTCATGAAGCTGAAACTGCGGCACTTAAAAAAATGTTTCCTAAAAAAACTGCAGATGAGATATTTGATATGGCATCTGATAGAGTTATAAATACAATGCCTACATATGGTGTTGCGTCACCAGCAGCTAGAGCATTGGGTAGAATGCCTATTGGTACATATGCTTTGTTTCCTTCTGAGATGTTAAGAACAACAAAGAATATTGTCTCTCTTGCTGTTAAAGATACTTATCAAGGAATATCAACTGGTAATAAAGCACAAGCTATTCACGGTATGCGTAAGTTAGCTGGTCTTGGTGCAATGGGTGCTGGTATTGATGCTTATGTTAATACTAATAATGAGGTTCTTGGTGTTGATAAAGATACTCAAAGAGGTCTTGAAGCTTTTGCTCCTGATTGGGGTAAGGGTGGTAATCCATATTTCTTAGATGGTTTAGTTGAAGATGACCAAGGAAGAATTATAACAAGAAATGTTAGGTCTTCTAACTTTGATGCACAAGACTATCTTAAAGTACCCCTGAGATTAATGACTGCAAAAATATTAGCAGGTGAGAATGTAACAGATACTGAGATAAGTGATGCTTTTAAAGGTATGACAAACTCTATTCTTGGCCCCTATACTAATATGAAGTTCTTGCATGAAGCCTTATTAAATGTAGTTACTGGTGTAGATATGGAAACAGGTAGACGTATCTATTCTGATATGCCAGGTGATGAAGGATTGTCAACAGAGAATGTTAAGAGAGGTATTCTTGAGTTAGCTGAAAGTATTGTACCAGGTACTATAGAACCTTTAATTAAATACATGGAGTCTTCTGAAGCTGCTAAAGCTACTAAAGATGGATTGGGTGTAAGCAGTTCTGGTTTTCCTCTCAGAGCTAATGACATTGCAGTATGGGCTTCCAGTGGTATTCGTCCATCCACTATAGATGTTAAACGCTCAATGCGCTTTGCCTTATCTAAAGATATACGTAGTATGTCTCAAAGTCAAAAAGAATTTAAAAACTTTATTCGTACTATGCCTGTCAAAGATTATAGTAGACCTGAGAATAAACAAGAATTACTTGATATATACAGAAGATACCAAGAGCAAAAGTTATTAGCTAGTAAAAAATTAGCTGATAAAATAGGTTTATATAAAAATATATCTTATACAGATGGTGATGGTAAGAGAAGAAAGTTTGGTCTTGAACAAGTTATCATGGCTGCAACTGATGATGGGTATTATGAAAGAGGTAGAGATGTAGATGCTATTGCACTTGCCAATGCAGAATTAGATAACTACAGACGTGGTATTTTCTTACCTGATGAATTAAATACAAGTGATGAATTTATTAAGATGCTTACTGATAAGGGTGTACCCCTTAATATGTTAGAAGACCTTGCTAAGATTAACCAAGAATACTATAGTAGGACAGGTGAAGGTCTTGTTAACATGAATATAGGTGGGTATATTGGAGACTTCTTTAAGAACTTGCTAGGCGTTAGTCCATTAAATGTAGGTGAAGAAGAGCAATTAAAGATTGCACTGGAACAGGGACAGATGCCTACTGCTCCATTACCTAAAGTAAAACCTAAACTTGAAGATGATAATAATAAGACTGAAGATAAAGAAGAGATAGATTATAGTATTAGTAAATTTAATAATCCAGGAAATATCGAGCAAGGTATAAATTGGAAAGGGTTAGCTAAAGGTGGTTATGGTCCTAATGAAAGATTTGCTAAATTTAAAACACCAGAGTCAGGTATAAGAGCTTTGAAAATAGATATAAATACTAAATTAAATAGATTTAATGGTGATTTACGTAAGGTAATTGAACAGTATGCTCCTTCATCAGAAAATGATGTAGATAAATATTTACAAGTAGTTCAAAAAACTGCTGGTATTAAAGATAAATATACAGAAAAAGATTTGGATAATATTGTAAAAGGTTTTATACGTATGGAAAATAAAAAAGAACTAGCTAATAAATATATTAAATTAATTGAAAATAAAGGAAATAAGTAATGGATGGTTCAAGCCACATGATATGGAATGCTATACTGAGTCTTGCGTGTGGCTCGTTTATATGGTGGATGAGAGGTATCAATGTGAAGATAGAAGAGAATAGAAAACTGGTAAGCAGGACTAGAGAGGAAATAGCTAGAGACTACGCACTCAAAGAAGAAGTTGATAAAGACCTTGATAAAATTATGAGTCGCTTTGACCGCGTAGAAAGTAAGCTGGATAATTTAATGGAGAGAATAATAAAGTAATGTCTAAAAATTGGGAGTTCTTTACAGAGCAGGAGATGCAATGTAAAGGTACTGGAGTATGTGATATGAATGAAGCTTTCATGTCAAAACTTATACAGTTAAGAAAAAAGTTCAATCAACCAATGATTATTACTTCAGGTTATCGACACCCTGCACATAACATGGTAATAGGTGGGGTTAGATACTCAGCACATATTAAAGGTAGGGCTGTGGATGTATCTATTACAGGTAAGGAAGCATTTAGATTAGTGCGTTTAGCTTTTGATGCTGGTATGACAGGTATAGGTATAGCACAAAGAGGACCAGTTATAAAAAGATTTATACACATTGATGACCTAGAAGACAGCGATGAAAATCCTAGACCTTTAATATGGAGTTATAAGTGATGTTAGTAGAATTTTTATTATGTTCAGTAGGACTTGTGGTTGTTTGTTGGTTTGGTTATTATTTAGCAAAGGATGAATGATGGATAATATTAAATTAAATTATGCGCTGATATTTGCTATGGTTCTACAAGCTATAGGATTGATATGGTATGTCTCTAAGTTGGATAGCAAAGTAGAAACAGTATATAAGTTCTATGAACAGGAATCACAAAAGTCTGTCGTTGTTACTCAAGCCAAGATGCAATTTGATTTGGAACGTGTCATGCAAGATATGAAAGATATTAAAAAGGATTTGGCTAAGAATAAAAACAAATCCAAGACAATAATAAAACAACATAACAGAATATTTAAAATGCTAAGAAACAAGAAAGGGAGTCAATCTTCTAGACAATATGGGTACTAAAGTTGAGGAAGGCTGAAAAAACAGGCCCGTAGAGCCTCACTGAGTAGCCTTCTAAGGGGTCGCTGCACCTACCCCACCCGAAGACTACCAATGTTGCTGTACGGGCCTCCTACCCTAGCTACTGTGGATTTACTCTATTTCAGTACTATCTTCTCCCTCTTCTTCTATATCCTCTACAAAATCACACTTTTCCAGTAGTGAATAGACTTTATCCTCACCTAAAATATTAAGACACTGTACTATTCCATCCTCTAAAGACTTCTCATCTAGGTTTGTATCTAGCTCTGAGTTGTTACCTCGTACCCTAGATAATAATTCAAGAGCTTTCAATGCACTATTGGTATGACCATTGGCTCTGGCAAATGTATATTGACTTTCTATTTCTTCAATAACATCTACATTAGTTTCAAGTTCATTCTCTAGTTCTCTGACACGTTCAGCTACTTCATCATTGTTAATAAGTCTATAGCCTTGATTGGCTGCTGATGCTGCTGCATACCCTGCAGACTTGGCAGCTTCAGTTGCATTCCTATGTAAGATATAGGACTGTGCAAACTTCTC
>Ga0080013_1003428_pt1 | contig 16739 bp, 17 predicted proteins | sample ETNvirenome_6_85_FD_69236 | JGI IMG/M metagenome (GOLD analysis project Ga0080013, IMG submission 69236) | Marine viral communities from the Pacific Ocean - ETNP_6_85 (SPADES assembly) (version 2) | ecosystem: Environmental > Aquatic > Marine > Oceanic | place: Pacific Ocean | collected 2013-06-19 | reverse complement strand
ATTCCCACCCTCGATCTGACGAGAGAAAGTCCATCCATCCGGGGTATTTGTGATTTGAGCATAGCGACGACACACACCACGGACTCACAACGCAAGGCCATCAAGCGGGCGACCGATCGCGATTTAACTATCCCGGACGTGGTTGACCCTGACCGCCGGCGACAACTCGAAGCCGACGATCCCGCTTGGCTGCGGTTCTATTTTCCGGACGTTTTCTACAACCCGTTTACGGACGACCAGCTCGAATCTATCGCGGAATGCCGAAACGCATTGGAGTTCGGATTCAACAAGTGCCGGGCCGCGCCGCGGGGTGGTGGCAAATCATCCGTCCTTAAGTTCATTTGCTGCAAGTATGCACTGGAGCGGCGCGTCCAGTTTCCGTTGATCATCGCGGCCACGTTTGGTAAGGCCCAGAAGACCACCGGGTCTCTTCGTCGCCGGCTGGCTTCAAGGGCATCGAACAGCGAAGAGTTGGCGGCGATCGGCAAGCGGGGCGGAATCACCACGGGGATTATCCCTAACTTCCTGGCAGACGACTATCCGCTCGAATGCTTCACGGCTCGGTATGTCCACCCGTGGCCGAGCCGTGCAAGGAATGTCACCGGCAACGGTCAGCGGAGCATTCACGTCGAGTGGGGCGCGGATTATTTCATTCTGCCAACGTGGGAGGACATAGAACCGCTCGGCCCGATTATCATGGCCCTGGGTTACTCATCCGACGAACTGCAGGGTTGCAACATCTACGACCGTCGCCCTGATGCGTTGATGTTGGACGACCTGGATTCTCGGGACTCGCTTTCTGCTGAGCACGGGAAGATCGCGGGGAAGATCGAGGAAGCGATTGATAAAACGATCGCGGGGCTTGGCGGTCAGTCAAAGCCGCTTGGGAAGTACATGATTTGCACGATCACGAGCACGGAGTCGGCGGCGTTCCGATACTCACTCCCGTCGATCAAGCCGGCCTGGGATGGTACGCGCGTTGCGGCGATCAAGGTTTGGCCTGATGAAGCTGGCTTGAAGTTGTGGGAGCAGTATATGTGGCTTCGTCAGAGCGGGATGCAGGCGGACCCGCCCGACAAGGCGGGCAGGGCGGCGCATCAGCTATACCTTGACAACCGGAAGTCAATGGACCGGGGGGCGGTGCTGTCCAACCCGCACGATTTCGATGGAAGCATCCTGCCTGATGGGACGCAAAAGCAAGTGTCGTCGCTCCAAAGGTGCTTTGACTACATCGCGGACTGGGGTCGCGAGTCGTTCGACACCGAGCACCAGAATGACCCGCCGAAAAAGGCAAACCAACTGGAGACTAAAGTGAGCCCGCATCACGTCGCAAATTGTGCAGGGGATTATGGGAGACTGGTATTAGATCCGACGACAAAGATGATCGTTCGCGGCGTGGACGTGCGAAAGATCGAACTCCACCAAGTCACGATGGCGACGGACGATCTAGCCAGACACCGAATCGCGGACTATGCCATTCGTCACCACGGACACTCAGAGACGACCGTTCAGCAGGCGGAAGTCAAGATCCTAGAGGCATTGCATACCCTCGCTGCGGAATGGGAAGACCACCCGCTGACCGACATCCACGGAACACCACACTCAACGAACTTGACATTGATTGATAAGGGGTGGCTCGGCTCGTGGAACGAGGAGGGGGAAACTAAGACTTGGATCAGCCAACCGGTCGAAACCTTTTGCATGGCAAGGGGCTTGCGAAACTGGCTGCCAGCCAAGGCCGCTCCGATCTACAACGACGTCCCAAAACCGGGGCGAGGTGTGATACTTGGCGACAACTGGCACGTCAATAAAGGCCCAGGAAAGAAGCGGAAGTGCGATGAGGTGATCTGGAACGCCGCGCACTGGCACCAGCTCGTTGAGGAGCTGTTTATGGTAGATGACGCCGATCGGTTCGAGCTATTCGACTCCGGTGCAGCAACGGCTGACGACGTTGTTTACACGCATCACAAGGCATTCGGTGAGCATATCACCGCTGGCGCAACGCAGATGAACGCCCAGCGATCGACGGGCACACGTTCAAGGAAGCCGCGGTTCGTCCGTGATCATTGGTGGGACTCCTGTGCAATGATGCTTGTCGCAAAGTCGGTTGAGGAAACACTAGCCGCAAGGCAAACCGCAAAGCGAAAGCCTATGTCATTGGCGGACATGAGCAAGATGGCTAAAAAATGAACGACCCCAAACCAACCCGCACGCTTCAGGAGATGGCAGCGGATGCCGTTCCGGGCTCCGGGTTGTCATGTCCTTGCTGTGGATGTCGAGACACGCGAGTCATCAGGGTTAAGCACAACGTCGCCGGGACCGAAACGAACCGGCGCAGAGAGTGCCGGCATTGTGGCGAACGTGTCACAACTATGGAAGTTATTCCATAGGGGCGCATATATGTACCCATTCCAAATCGCTCCACGTTGACGATAAATCTGGAAATGGCAAAGATGGATTTGTCACAAATCGGAAACCAATCCAACGCCCGCTCAAGAAAATTTCGCGACTCTTCGCGCCGTTTTGTGACACCTTGGGCGGGCAATATCGGCTGAGTGTCACCGTGCCGGAAATCTACGGACAAAGCTACAAGGAAGCACGTTTGAAACGGCTGAAGTTCGCCCGAAATGCCTGTGAGACATGCAGGCGTTCATTCTCACTAGAGTGTCATCACGCGAGCATGAACGCGTACGAACTTGACCGCCAGAACATGTTAACCATGTATCACGTCTTAATTCTCTGCGAAGAGTGTCACGAAGCCATTACCGACGTAATCCGCCGAAGGCGATACGCCGGAGAAGGTGTATTCTGTTATGAACGAGAGCGTGAGGACCTACCGAATCCGTTTAGTTGGAACGACACCGCTGGTGATGCACAACAACCAGCTAGTGAACCCCTTGCACCCGTTGAAAAAAGCGATTGCAAGTATCACGGCGAAGGGAAAAAAGAAGACGGAGGCAGATATTTTGAAACTGTACCGGCTGGAGTTTCAGGCGAGCCTGTACATCGACGGCCTGCTTGGGCCATACATCCCAGCCCAGAACCTCAGGAAGTTGATGATCGAAGCAGCTCGCAAGAGCAAGGACGGGAAACAGTTTGAGAGCGGTTTGTTTATCGACGCCGATGCGCCCGTCGAGTACGAGGGACCGCGTGACATGGAAGGGCTGCTAGGTCGCATGGACGATTTTGCGTGGACAACCGTCTGTGGAAACCAGCGTGCTTCAATCATGCGGACTCGCGCGCGGTTCAAGACGTGGGCGGCTGAATTTTCGGCGATTGTTGAAACATCGCTTGTGTCACCCGAGATGATCGACAACGCACTAAGCCATTCGCGTTTCATCGGGATTTGCGACGGTCGGTCGATTAACTGCGGTCGGTTCAATGCCAGTATTGTCGATCAACCTTGCAGGTCGTCCCGGCAAGATGCTGCCGATCGTGAACCGGTATCTTCTGCACTGTAATCGGAAGCCCCGTGGCGTGGCTCGGCAGGGCGGTGCGCGGCGGGGCTCCGCGCGGCTCGGCACGGCACGGCATGGAGTTGCAATTATATCCCGCTCGCGTGGCCCGCCCTGGCCCGGCCCGGCTTGGCATCGCTCGGCTTGGCTCCGCGGGGCAGGGCATCGCACGGCACGGCATGGAGTTGCCATATATACCCCCATTCGCATCCAACCCGCTTAACTCATATTGACGGACATGCACACGGTGTAAAAATAAAATTATCAAGAGGCCGCGTGAAATCGCGGCTTTGCACTCGGCAGGGCCGGCCAGCCCTCTGAGATGCTGATTCATCGAGCCTAGTCAGAGGCTGCGAATTATCGCGGCCTCTTTTTTTGTTTCTCGGTTCGGTGACTGGCTGATGATCAAATCCGCTCCGCATATTCTCGACCAATACGAGCGACCGATTCCACGAAGCGGGAAACCGCGACAGGAACTCATTGACGCATTCGTGCAGGCCCAGAACGAGAAACCCCGCCGGCTGGCCGCCAAGTATGACGCCGCCGGCAGCGGAACCGAGTATTCAAACATCTGGGGCAACACCGACGCTTTCGACGCCGACTCTGCACATTCGCGGGCAGTTCGGGAGAAGCTGGTCCATCGAAGTCGATACGAATGCGGCTCGAACGGATTCTCCTCCGGCATCAACTCGACTTGGGCAAATGACCTAGTGGGTACAGGCCCAACGCTTCGGATGCAGACCGGCAGCGAAGGCTTCAACCGGATGATTGAGAGCGAGTGGCGGACGTGGGCCAAGGAGGTCAAGTTCCGCCGCAAGTTATGGTGCCTTGCTCATGCTTACGGGCAGGACGGTGAGGGGATCGGTATTCTGCGGCTGAACCGTGGCCTGCGACACCGGATTAAACTTGACTTTCAGCTTGTCGAAACCGAGCAGTGCCAGACGCCGCAGTTGCCATACGGCCAGCGGGGCTACATTGACGGCATTCGGTTCGATTCGTTCGGCAACCCACTGTGGTACGACATCCTCCAAGACCACCCCGGTTCCTCGTGGTCAATTACCAGTACAGCAGAACAGGTGCCGGCGAGGCTGGTGGCTCACTGGTTCAAGCTGCGGCGCCCCGGTCAACATCGAGGAGTGCCCGAATCAACGAGCACGCTGAACGTCGGCGCGGCTGCCAGGCGTTATCGCGAAGCCGTGATCGCTGGCGCTGAAAACATCGCTGATTTCTCGTTGTTCATCAAGACGACGCTTGACCCCGATCAGGTGGACAGCGTTTCACCGATGAGCACGCTCGACATTCAGAAACGAATGATGACGGCTCTGCCTGCCGGCTATGACGCATTCCAGCCGCGAGCGGAACAGCCGACGGCCAATTATGAATCGTTTCACAAAAGCCTCGTCAACGAGCAGGCGCGCCCACGCTCGATGCCGCTTAACAAGGCCATGTGCGACTCCAGCGATTACAACTTTGCATCTGGCCGGTTGGATCACTCGACTTATTACGGATCGCTCGACGTCGACCGCGAAGACTGCAACGACCTTGTGCTAGATGCCCCGGTATTTGACACATGGTTTGACCAGGCCGTTCTTGTCTTCGGGTGGCTTGGCGGCGACCCAACGGTGATCAGCGAAGCTGCCAAGGCTCACACCTGGGACTGGCCGAAGCATCAGGTTGCCGACATCAAAAGCGAAGCGACCGCGAACCAGACCAAGCTGCAGAGCGGCCAGACATCGCTGCCCTCGATCTACTCGGACTCCGGCAAGGACTACGAGGACGAAGTATTGAGCGAAGCGACCGCCAATGGAATCACCGTCGAGCAACAAAAGCAAATCAACGTTCTCCGCAACGTGCCCGCACACGCGATCAATCAAGTCGCTGCCGTGCTCGGTATCGCGACTGCCGTTGACGACGGGATCGAAGACAAATCAAACAACGAGCCAGACGAGGCCGATGACGATGAGTGAAAAGCTACTTTGCATGACGGCACCGGCAAAGATCGTTGCCCAGAAAGGCGACGAAGCCGGACCTCCCAAGTTCGACGTGACTGCCTACACGGGCGGCGCAATGGCTTTGCAGGGCTGGGATCTGCCAGTAGTGATCGACCTTGCGGGGATGAGCTTCGCGAACAGCCTGGTCGCAAACCTCGACCACGACCCATCGAAGCGAGTCGGCCACGTTACGGCAAAAGTGATCACCGAAAAGACGCTCACACTCAGCGGGATCGCATCGGCCGCTACCGAAAGCCGGCGTGAAGTCGTCGAAAGTGCAAAGGATGGATTTGTCTGGCAGGCATCCGTCGAGGCTTCGCCAGATGTCATAACTGAAGTCGGCGAAGGCGAACCGGTCACGGTCAACGGGCAGGAATTTACCGGACCACTCTACGTCGGAACGAAAACCACACTCACTGGATTTGGTTTTGTGTCGCACGGTGCGGACGACCAAACAGAAGTTTCTATTGCCGCAACCGCCAAAACCTCGGAGGCTGATAACGTGGACACCAAATTGAAAGCATGGCTTGAGGACATCGGCGTTGACGTTGAAAACATCACCGACGAGAAGCTCGAAACGCTCAAAGCCAACTACGCCGGCACGACACTAAAGAAGAAGAGTGCAAAGGGTATTGGCCCAGGCATCGAAGCGGTGAAGCTCGAAAACGAGCGGAAAGACAACATCACGTCCTATGCGCTGAGAGCATGTGAGGGCAGAGCACCGTTCGAGATCGAGCCGCTGAAACTGCTGGCCGAACAGGCGATGGACGAGGGGTGGTCTTACGACAAGTTCCGTCTGGAAATCCACGAGAGCGGTATTAAGTCGACAACTGGCATCCGCAATCAGGGCAGGAATCGGAACCTGACGAATCGAGTGATGGAGGCAGCCCTCTGTGTTGCCGGCCGCCTTCAAGATGTGGAAGAGAAGTTCACCGACCAGGAACTCCAGGCGGCGCATGACCACTTCCCAAGTGGCGTCACTCTCAACCAGTTCATTCTCAAGGGCGCTGAGATGAACGGACACAACGCCAACCATTCGTCACGGGTAGACATCACCGCCCAGCGGGCAGCGTTCGGGATGACTGCACCAAATAGTCAAATTCAGGCTCAGGCTTGGAGCACGATGAGCACGCCCGACGTGCTGGCGGCGACGGCCAATAAATTCCTTCACGAAGGATGGATGGCTGTTGATCTGACCCCGTTGGCCATCTCGTCAATTCGCAACGTCAGTGACTTTAAGACGCACACGACGGTATCGCTGCACGGTGACCTGCAATATGAGAAGGTCGGATCTGGCGGCGAGATCCCGCACGGTGAACTGAAGGATCTGACGTACACCAACAAGGCCGACACCTACGCTAAGATGCTGGCGATCACTCGCAACGACATCATCAATGACGACCTTGGTGCACTGACGGCCGTGCCGCGACGGTTGGGCCGCGGCGGTGCGTTGAAACTCAATGATGTCTTCTGGACCGTGTTTCTCGATAACACCGGAAGCTTCTTCACGGCCGGCAACTCCAACGTGTCGACCGATACTGGAGCGCTGGGGCTTCTCGGTCTCGAAGAGGCGGAAGTGATCTTTATGAACCAGACCGATCCAGACTCCAAGCCGCTTGCTGTTCAGCCCAAGATTCTCCTGGTTCCAACGGCGATCAAGACGACCGCGTTGCAACTCATGAATTCTGAGCTGCATATCACAGGGAGCACCACCACCACCACGAATGCGAACATCTGGAACGGTCGGTTCCGCGTGGAAAGCTCGCCGTACATGAGCAATTCCAGTTACACCGGCTACAGTGCGAGCGTCTGGTACATGCTGGCCGACCCGAATGAAATGCCCGTAGTTGAAATTGCTGCACTTAACGGGCGGATCGAACCGTTTGTTGAATCGGCCGACGCTGATTTCAATGTGCTGGGTGTACAGATGCGAGGTTACAGCGACATCGGCGTTGCGTTGCAAGAGTACCGCGGCGGCGTACGGGCCGATGGAAGCGCTGCTGGCTGATAGAGGAAAAACATGCGAGTCAAAATGCTGATCAACGTGGCCGCGAACTACGGTTGTCCCCTGAGCGAAGGACAAGAGGGGGAAGTTGGTGACAAACTCGGATCTACGTTAGTGGCGAATAACTGGGCTGTCTGTTTGGACGAGCCAATCAAGGCGGTTCCGCCCAAGCCGGCAATCGCCGAAGCAGCGAAAAAGGTAATCAAGAAAGCCACCGGTAAGCCGGCTGGGAAACCCCGAATAAAGAAGGATGAATCCGATGGCTGAAGCAGTCACTAAACAGGATGGAATTCAAACCGTAGACTGGACGCCAACGGCAGCCCTGACCGCCGGCCAGGTGGTCCATCTCCCAGACGGAAGGGCGGCATATGCTCCAACCGCAATCGCTGCGGCTGCGCAGGGGTCGGTTCAGGTGGCCGGCATTGTCACGCTGGCGAAGACGGCCTCGATGGTGATGCTCAAGGGCACTAAGGTCTACTGGGACCATTCAGCGTCGAAGGCGACCGTTGTATTCGGGACCAGTACGCTCGACTACGTTGTCGGCACGGTTGAAGAAAGCGCGACGGCAGCGGCTACTACGGTTGATGTTCACTTGAATCGGGAACCTGTGTACACAATCGGGCTTCAGGATGGTTATTGGTCGGTTCCAATCAGCTCCGCCGGCTGGCCGCATATTACCGGGTCTGGTAATGGCGTCAGCATGATCTTCGACACTACCGCAGAGGCACAGAAACTGGATGCCCTGTCGCTTCGGGACTTCCCTGTTGCGGCTGATGGAATTCTCAGCGCTCTGATTTGCGTCAACCTGAATGGTGACGCGGCGGCGTTTGACCTCAATATCGGAGTCGCGAATGCGTCTCACGCAACTGACGCCGACACGATCACCGAGAGTTTGTTCTGTCATATTGATGGAGCCAGCCTCAACATCCTGGCGGAATCAGATGACGGAACGACGGAAGTGGCGGCGACTGATACGACGGTTGATTTTGTTGTTGGTACGCCATTTTTGTTCCAGGCCGACTTTACCGACAACACCGACATTCAGCTTTACATCGACGGCGTGGCGATCCTGACTGGCTCCACGTTCGCCCTCGGGGACGCAACCGGGCCGCTCAAGCTGTTGATCCACATGGAGAAGACATCCGACAACTCTCCCGGGAACGTGTCGGTCATGGACATGGGCTTCATCCAGTTCGACGTGTGAGGGGTGTGACTGATGGCTGAATTCGACGCCAAGACAACGATCGACGCCGCGGTTGAGGCGGTCGGCCTCGGGATGGTCAAGAAGACCAAGGAAGGCGATCGGGAGGTTGAATATTTCGCGCCCGAAGACCTTATTCCAGCAGACAACCACGCATCAGCTAAAGTCGCGTCGGGGCACTCACATTTCGGCCTGCGATTGACTAAGTGCGTACCACCGGCGAGCGGCTAATGACTTCCAGATTTGACGACCGATTTCACGGCCATGCGTTGCCGGTCTTAAACCGGGAGCACTCGGTGCAGGTCACACTATCGAACGGTGTCATTTCGACGGCTGAATTCACAGCACGACGAAGCGACAGAACACACAGGGCTCTCGGCCAGGAGTACGGCTTGGAGGTGAAGGTTTCTATTCGGGATTACACGCTGCTCGCGGCTTCGGTGGTGGTGGACGGAACCACGATCGAACCACGGACAGGGTATCGAATAACCGAGGGTGACGAAACATTCGAGATTCAGCCACCAGACGACGACACACCATCGGTTGAGAAGATGACTGGCGGATACGAGTGGTTGGTTCACACGAAACGGATTGAATGACATCAATACCAATCAGAATAGCCAACGCAGTTGTAACGGAACTGAACCACTCTGACAGAACGTGGGCCGTGCCGTTTCGTGCAACGCGAGGCTATGCGGATTGGGACAAGGATTACAAAGGACTAGACGATGTTTCGGTTGATGTGGTGTTCGTGACGCGAGGATGGACCGTAGAACTCGACGACGAAACGACTCTGCGATACGCACCGCAAATCGACATCGCAGTCAGAAAGCGATTCAAGCCAGACGACAGGGACGCGGCCACAGGCCGGCTGAGAGCAGGAAAGGTTGATCCGTATGTTGACTTGCTCGAAGACATTTTCGCCTATTTTAGTGGCCAACGAAACACGACACCACTTGAGGACGAGACGACGGCGACCTGGGTTGATTCAGATATTCCATCTTGGCTCAACCAGGCGAAGCTACGCAAAGGGATGTTCGAGGGCGTTGTCAGACTGACCTATGAAATCACCAAAGCAAATCCATGATCGGCGTGAAAACAGAAACCAAGACGACCCCGCAGAACGTCGAGAAGGCGGTGAAGAAGGCTGCATTCAACAACTTTCGGCACGCTGGATTTTCGATTCGCAAGACGGCAAAGGAATCGGTAAAGCGGCGCAAGACGGCCGGCCCGGCTGGTGGTCCCGTGACCACGCGAGCCAGAGGCGGCTCGAACATCCGGGCGGCGATCTTCACCCACGCGACGAAAGAGGACGTGATCATTGGCCCACGATTCAGTTTCGTTGGTGAATCACAGTATTACCAGGAATTCGGCGAACCATTTGACGGCATTGAACTAGCAGAACGCCCGACGATGCACCTGGCACTTGAGGCAAACGTGGACCGCTTCGCGAGAGACTGGCAAGGCTCAGTCGGAGAATAACTAACTAAAGACACACAATCGAATCCCGCAAACGTCGCGGATTGATCCCCGCGACTTGCACATAGACGGCCATGCAGGGCTGCATCCTTGCATGGCCGTTTTTTTGTGCGATGGCGGGATTCGGTTGCTTGTTTTCGGCATTAACAGAAGGAACCAAACAAATGGCTAAAGCCCGCGCCGGTTACGAGCGGCTGATTTATCACGGGACCGCAGGCAGCACAGCGGCCACGCAAATCACGCATGCAACAGACGTCAACGTCAACAAGACCAAGGAGCGCTGGGAAACCACCGACCGGGGCGATGGCTCGGCGATCCCACGCAAGACCGAACAGGTTGTCGGGCTCGTCGCTTCGATCACGTTCAACATGGTCTACCATGACTCGGACTCGCCGTTGGCCGCGATCATCGCGGTCGCCGAAAGCGGCGGCGATATCGCAGTCAAGGTTGTCCGGTACACCGGGGGCGACACGGAGTTTGACGGCGACGTCACGATCGACATGGACAACCCTGGTGCCCTCAAAGAAGGCCAGGTCGTCGCGTTTACCTGTTTTCCAACCAAGGACTCCGGTCGCACCTGGACTGACTGATCCTGGACTGACTGATAAGGAATTTATTATGGCAGATGCAAGCGTTACAGCGGCGTCGGTTATGCCTGGATCAGATCCCGTTTACAGAGAAGGCATTCTGAAGTCGACGACCACAATCGGCCAGACCGCCTACCTGTCGACGACAGACGGCACGAACCCGCCAACCTACGGATTACTTGACGCGAATGCCGCTGATGAACTCGCGACTATTGCGGGGGTTTTTATGACCGGGGGCGTGGCTGGTCAGCGGTGCTCGATTCTCGTCGGCGGCAATTACAATCCGGGCTTCTCAGCCACAGCGGGCGAAATGTATATCGGCACTGCGACAGCGGGCGGCATTGCTCATATTGATGATGTTGCGAGCGGCTGGAAGATCGCAACCGTTGGTGTCGCAACCACAGCAAGCAACATTAAGCTCAACCTGTTCTCCAGCCTCACCGCGCTAGCGTAAGGATGCCACCATGCTCGCAGAACTCAAGCGGCTACTTCGCGACCTTGACCGGGATCTGGCACCGACACTAAGACACGTCGAGTGCTTGCAGGCTCGTCGCGAAGCCCTGAAAGCGGCCATTGCTGAGCGTGAAGCTGCCGAGAAGGCAGTCGTGCGGCACGAGAAGAAACCGCTTAAAAGTAAGTCAGATAGCAAGTCGGAAACTCCCGCAAAAAAGTGACCAATGGCCGGAACCGTTACATCGACGATTGATGCCTTGACGGTCAAGGATGCCGACCTGGCAACTGACGCGGGCGTCACACGCGCCAAGCTGGCCCTGGAGTCTAAGAAGTTCTGGCAGCCGCTGGAGTCGCTGCGGATCTTCGATTCCAGTTCTAACGCTGTCCTGCCGAACACCGCGTCATCGGACGACCTCGGGCTCATTGTCGGCACGCTCGCCAGTTCCGGGCACAGTATTCGGACCAGTGACGCCAAGGCGACCACGGTCACACAGAAAGCCGCATTCACGTTTTCGCTTCCCGCCGAATATGAATCTGCCGGGGAGATCTCCCTTGTGGCGCACGCTGGGATGTTGACGACGATCAGCGACGGCACGGCAACAATCGATTTTTCCGTCTACCACAAATCAGAGGCAGACATCTCGCACACCGCCGATCTATGCACGAGTTCGCCGGCCACGATTAACTCACTAACCCTAGCGTCCAAGGCGTTCGTGATCACGCCCACGAGTCGCGTAAACGGTGATGAGTTCGGCGTATTGATGACGGTTGCGATCACTGACGCGGCCACTGGGACTGCAGTTCTCGGGCTCGTGTCGAAACTCCACTGGCTGGTGCAGGTGCGAGGATAAACAACCCAAGCAGATGAGGTGCCACATGTCTACCTTCAATGATTCAATGGGCCAATCCTGGACCGTTGAATTCGATGGCCTGCTGCTTGACGACGTTTACCAGGCAACCGGCATCGATCTCGCCGATCTTTCTGCAGGCGGTCTAGCCGCGATCGAGCAAGATGCAAAGAAACTCGTCAAGGTATTGCTTGTTCTTTGCGAGCCAAAGGACATCGACGAGCGGACGTTCTCAAAGCGGATCGTACGCGACGTCATCCCAGGAGCCATCGAGGCGATCGTGAGCGCAGCGGCAAATTTTTTCCCACCGAAGCAATGGTCAGAGATTCAATCCCGCTTAGATCAGCAGAGGGAGTTCGACCAGAACTGGGCGAAGATCCGGCCGATGGTGGCGAAGCTGAACGACCCGGACATGCCGGCGGCATTACGAGAGGCGGTGATGGGAGCGCTGACCGAGGCCATGGGCGAGATGACGCCGGATACTACTTCGCCGGCGGATACGCAGGCCGACTATTCAGAAGTCGACGACATCCTGAGGGCAGCAGCTTCTGTTACTGGCCAGGATGTCACCCCGCCGATGCTTGCGCCCAGTGTGCAGGGGAACTCGGGATTAGCCCCAGGGGATTGACGCTGCATACGCTGTGGACGATGGCGATGGCCATGCGGCGGCGGATGCGGATCTGGGCAATCGACATCGCACAGGTTAAAGCCGCAAAGGAGCACACCGATTGGCAGCGATTTATTGATACCGGGGAGATAGGCCAGAGGTATTACGAGCCGCTGTTGATCACTCCGTTGATTGCCTACCACATAAGACGCATCAAAGATAATGACGGGCACTTCGTCGAGGACGACGGCAGCGACCCGTTTGTGCCGGAGGATAACTGATGGCAGGACGCGGGGACATTGAAGCCGGTCGGGCGTTCGTGAAGTTATTTCTAAAGGACTCGCTAACTGGCCCTTTGGCGAAAACTATCAACAAGGTCGGCCAGGGAATGCAGTCGATGGGCAGGCAAGCCGCTATGGCTGGGGCTGGCCTGACAGCGATGGGCTCAGCGATCGTGGCTCCGTTTGTAGCCTCGGTTAAGCACTTCGCCGGGTTCGGTGACGAACTTGACAAGATGAGCCAGAGAACTGGTATAGCGGCACCGGCACTGGCTGAGCTTGGTTTTGCTGCAGAGCAAAGCGGAACCGATCTAAACAAAGTAGAGAACGCCGTACGGAAGATGCAGAAGACGATCGGCGATGCAGATCGCGGTCTTTCTACAGCGGTAGATGCACTGGACGCTTTGGGGCTGTCTGCGGCTCAATTAGAGGGCATGACGCCGGAGGATCAATTTCAGGCAATTGCTGACCGCGTGGGCGCGATCGAAGACCCCACCAAAAAAGCCGCAGCGGCAATGGAAGTATTCGGAAGTCGCACAGGCACTGCCTTATTGCCGATGCTGGATGGACTTTCGGATCTAAGGCAAGAGGCTCAAGACCTTGGTATTGTCCCAACGGAAAAAGCTGTCAAGGACGCCGCGAAGGTCACGGACGCCATCAACCGCATTAAAAGATCAGTTGCCGGTGCAGCATTTGAGATTGGGGCGTCTCTGGCTGATAGCGTTCTAACATTTGCTGCAACAGCTCAGAAGGTGGTTGTAAACGTTGGTACGTGGGCTCGTGAAAATGCTGGGTTACTCAAGACGATCGCAGCCGTAGGGGCTGCACTGGTGGCGGCAGGCTCAGCGTTGGTTGCGTTTGGCGGAGCCGCGATTGTCATCGGTGCGTCACTGTCTGCGGTAGCCGGGGTTGTCTCTTCAGTTGCTGCAGTGATCGGCCTGCTGTTCACACCGCTCGGCGTCGTAGCGAGCCTCTTGGTCGGTGGCACCGCTTTGTGGGCTCGCTACACGTCGTCGGGACAAGCTGCGATCGGCGGATTGATGAACCTACTCGGGGAGTTCGCAGGAATTGGCAAGGACACGTTCGGGGGCATCAAGGACGCGCTGGCGACGGGTGACCTGGCCGGAGCTGGCAAGATTGCAATTGCAGGACTCCAGGCGGCGATGTCGACCGGCCTAGACGCATTGGTGGACCTGATCGGCGGACGAATGGGTGAGTTTATCGGCGGGCTCGGTGGACAACTGATCCAAGGTGACCTGGCCGGCGCTTGGCAAACGGTGATGGGCATGATGACGGGGGCTTGGACATCGTTCACAGGCTTCGTGTTCGATTCGTTCGGCATCTCGATCGACGGGATTATTGAGGGTGCTTCTTCAGCAGTGTCGGCAATCAAAAACGTATTCAGCGGCATCATGGAATTCGCGTCGATATTAACGGCGAGCTGGGATCAGACCTGGAAGATATTCAAAGCATCTGCACTGGTAGGAATTCTCGGGGCGCGTGATCAACTAAAGTTCGTGTTCATGGAATGGTTTCCTGCGGTTATCAGCGCCACGGTCAGCGGGTTGATCAGCGCCTTTGCTGTCGCGATGGAAAATTGGAAAACCTTAGCGGGTGCCTTCGCTGAGTTGATGGTCAACCGTTTAACTGCTGTTCCGCGTTTCCTTGCGAATGCGCTCGGGTTGGTGTTCGACAGTCTCAAGTCGCGTTTTGAGTCTATCATTAAAGTGATGAAGTTGGTGATGAGTCGCGACTTCAAAGGGGCTGCACAGGAGCTAGTCAAAGGACAGGTTGACGCGACCAAGGGGCTACTAAAGGGGCTCGGCAGAGAGGCCCTTGCGGCGGTTCAAGCACAGGTCGACGTGCAGATGAAATTCAATGCGGAAGTAGGCCCAGCCGCGATGGAAGCGGCTGCGGCGTTTGGGGATGCATTTGGGACCGAACTAGGGAATATAGACACATCGGTCAGCGTCGATCTGCAGGCCGCACAGCAGCAATTGGCCGTGGAGATTCAGGCCGGCATCGACGCGCGAGATAAACAACGAGCCGAGGGTAAAGAGACCGAGGCTATTGATAGACCATCTCAAACCGAGAAGTTCAAAGAGCGACTCAAGGAACTGGTTTTAGAGCAGCGCACCAAACGCGAAACCAAGGAGAAGGAAGTTGCGAAGGCCGAGGAGGGCGGGGGCAAGGAGGGTATCGAAAGAGACGAGGCTGATCAGAAGAAAAAGACATTCGCCCAAGTCTCCACATTCTCGGCGGCGGCAGCCGTCGCAATGAGCTTCGGCCAAGGCGAGCAGGCGGCAACCGATCCGGCGAAGGAAACGCGGAAACTAGGGCGGATCCTGAAGGAACAGGAACGCGACAGAAAGAAGGCCGCGGTGGCCGCTGAGAAGACTAACGACATTCTGGAACGCTGGGTGGTCAGTATGGCGGTTCGATAAATGACATACATCCTAGAGCAGACGAGCCAAGGCGACATTGGCAAAGAAACGGCCACAGTCAACTGGCGCATTCGCGGAACCGTGCCGGCAACCGCCACTGATCCCTTTGACCAAGTGGCTCAGTTCGTGATGACGCCTAACCGGATCCCACGGACATTCTCCCACCCGCGCGGGACGCTCTACCTGCAAGACATCCAGATCCACGAAAACCACGCGGCCCGGTCTTACTCGATCACCGCGCCGTACGGCATCACAAAAAGAGACCCTGGCGCGTATCAACTCGTGGTCGACCAGACCGGTGGCACGGTCAACGTCACGGCCGGGACTCGCATCGCTGGTTACGGCCCATTCGCTGACGAAGTGGACAACGGCGGGTTGATTGGTGTTGACGGTGATGAGATTCGCGGAGTTGATATTCCGGTTGCGGAAAGCAAGATCACGGTCAACTTTCGACACCCGGAAGGCAAACTGAACGCGGCCTATGTCAAGGCAGTGGGTCAGTTGGTCGGCTATCCGAACTCCACGACCTTTCTGACTTACGCGCCCGGCGAGGTGTTGTATCTTGGCAGTAACTTCGCTGAGACCGACATGGAAGCGACCGCTCAGTATTCGTTTGCTATCAGCTACAACGTACAAAACCTGATTCTCGGCGGCATCACGGTCGCTTTTAAGGCTGGCTGGGACGTATTGAATATTTCTTACAAGGACGAAGTTGACAACGGCCACAACGTCAAGCGAATCAAATACATCGAAGTCATACGTCCGGCCGGGCGTGAGTGGATCAACTACATGGCGGCGTTCGGTTGGGGTTGATCATGACGCTTGAAAAGTACAAACCTGGCGACACCTGGCACCCGCCAAAATCGGCGGACCACAACGCGACTGCCCGCATGGTCGACCAATGGCAGAAGGCCGGCGAACTCGGTACCCCGCACGCGCCGTTTGCAACTACTCGCACTTCGGACCTGATTAAAGTCAAAAACCTAACTGGCTCAGACCTTGAACTTGGCTCGGTCGTACAGGTCGGCGATTCACTGCTGACGGACACCAATCGACTGGGGTTGACGTTCGAGGGACTCGACGTTGATGACGGTGTGTTATTTGCGATCTTGCGCGAACCGGCCGCGGTCGATGCGATTGTCGGGGCACAGATCGGCGGCATCTGCATGGCTCGCGTCAATATCTCAGATACGACGCATGAGGGCTGTTCGCCGTTTAAGGCGGAGACTGCCTTGCGGTCAGGCGATCGCGGGCCCTATCGGCTCTGGTGGACTCCAGGGGTGGCGGGTGTTCAAGAGTGCATGGTGTTTGTCGACGCGCCGGCCAGCACGGTGATAGCATTGACGCCATCTGGTGGAATCCCAGCCAGGAGCGGGACAACGGTAGGATCT
>Ga0080013_1003425_pt1 | contig 16755 bp, 17 predicted proteins | sample ETNvirenome_6_85_FD_69236 | JGI IMG/M metagenome (GOLD analysis project Ga0080013, IMG submission 69236) | Marine viral communities from the Pacific Ocean - ETNP_6_85 (SPADES assembly) (version 2) | ecosystem: Environmental > Aquatic > Marine > Oceanic | place: Pacific Ocean | collected 2013-06-19 | reverse complement strand
CTTAACAGGATTGATGGGTGGTTACCCTGGTGGAACTAGAATGACAGACCAACCAGCAGCAAGTCCGATGCAGAACTTACTAGGTATGGGTATCGGTGCAGGCTTAGGCTATGCTGGTATGAAGAACATGGGAATGTTCTAATGAAAAAGAAAAATATTTTAAATAGACCAATGTTTAGAGAGGTCAAGTCCCCTGCTTATGGCACAGGTATATCTGCTAACTTAGTTAGTAGTGAAGAGAGACAAAAATATAATTATGGCGGGAGAGTAGGACTACGGAAAGGTACTCGAGAATGGGTAACCAAGGAAGGGAATCTTATTCCTAAACCATATCTCGATCAATGGGCAGGTGAATACACAGGAAGCTTAGACTATCCCAAGATTGGAGAGATAACTTATGATGATAGTATATACGAATCACAAGGAGACTTACCTTCTGTTTCGGATTTAAATAAATATGAATATTATAGTCCTTTAGGACAAGATAAACCTTACGTGATAGGAAAAGTTTCCCCACCTGAAATGGGTCCTGGAACTGGAGGACCTTTCCCAGAACGAGGAGGAAAAGAAATTATCGCTAGAGGAGATCCCGATAGTGAAAAAGGCGATGTATGGTTTAGAGGGGATAGTAAAATTACAGGAGATCCCGTAGAGGTTCAAGAATACCCTACTGATGAATCGTTAATGGCAGCTGACGCGACCCTAACAGGAAAGAAAAATAAATTATTTTCTGATACAATTGTAGAGGGAGATGAATATGTTAACCCTAATGAGGAAACACTCCAAGCGGGTAAAGGAATAAATTTTGGTGATATGCCACAGCCTATAGATGAGAAGAGTGATACATTAGATATCGAAGGCATAGTTGATAAATACTATGACAAAAAAGCAAGTCTAGGAGCAGCTCAATTAGGATTAGCAGGTCAAGTTTTAAAGGCAGGCTTCCAACCTAGGAAAGATGCAATGGGAACTGTAGGAGATGCTATGGGTCAATTCGGAAAAAATATAAGTGAAGATAAAAAAGCCTTTAAAAAATTGGCCGCAACAGGAGAGATCCAAAGAGAATTATATAGAATGTCAAGATCTGAAGAAGGTAAACAAGATAGAGCAACTCTAAAATATAAGAACGAATTAACAGAGTGGTTAAAGAAAAATGGTGCAGAGGAAGATGAGATTAGTGATATTATGAAGTATAATAGTAGTCTTAAAAACTGGGGAGATGTTAAAGATCTAACAGGACAACAACACCAAAATTTAGTAGGCGGTTTTGATGAAGAGTTCGCCAGTAACTCTATTGTGATGGATATGCAAGTAACCGGAACAGGAAAAGATAGAAGAATTGGATTTTCACAAAGTGATTTAGACGCCTTTGCCCAAATAGACGAAGGTTCCCCTATTTTTATAGGAAATAAAGTTTACATTAAAGATTCTTCCGTCCAGGGAAGTGCAACTCAGCCACAGGGAATGAGAGAAGTAAACTATACTCAGCTCAAACTATTAAAAAATAAACCAAAGAAAAAACCTTTTAAACGTTTTCAGTAGGAGGCAGCTAAATGGTAACTTATAGTCCTCAAGCTCTTACTGCTCCTGAAGAAGAAAACCAAGTAAGCTTAATGTCCTCAATCGGTGCAGGTATTGCAACCGGTTTAATTAAAATTCCTGAAGGGGCAGCATCATTATATGCAAACATTTATGATCTAACGAATGATACAGACACAGCTCTTGAAGTAGAGAAATGGTTTGATGATAATGTTTATAAAAAATTAGGTAACATAGAAGAGAAAGCAGAAGCAACAACTGCTGGTAAAATTACATCAGCTCTAGTTAACATTGGGGTACCAGGGGGTATTGCATTTAGATATGGAACTAAGGCAGCTAACTGGGCAATTAAATCTGCTAACAAAGGAAAATATTTTACCCTTAACAATCCAACACTAGCTAAAGCAGGACAGAAAGCTTTAGAATTAAATAAAAAAGGTAAGGTGGCAAAGTTTGCAGCCGGTGCAGTAGCTGGTGGTGTAGCCGAAGGAGTCTTTGTGGCAGACGTAGAAGACTTTGGAACTCTAGGAGATTTATTAGGAGGACCCACAGCGTTAGAGGATTTATCTTTTAAAGAAGGTAAGGATAGAGCAGCCAGATCCATATTAAATAGAGTTAAGTTTGGAACGGAAGGTGCCTTACTTACAGGAGTCATAGGTGGAACAGGTGCAGCCATAAAAAAAGTTGCAACTAGAGGTAAAGCTTTAAAGTATTCTAACAGTTGGGGTGATAGAATTTTAAATAGTTTAGCTTATAGATTTAGACCTCGAGGAGATATACCTGAAGAAGCTTTCTTAACTAAGCGAGAACAAATTGGAAAAAGATCTAAAGATTTAACGAGAGCTACTCAATTGTCTCGCGCTGTCGATAGAGATATAGATAGAATCTATCCTAATATTAAATCTACTTTTAATAAAACAACAAAAGCAGAAAAAGAATTACTCTATAAAGATTTAGAAGATGTTTTATTTTCTGGTAAAGCTGGGGTGGATGATGCAGGCAGAGTTACAATGGGAGAAATGGATGCTAATCTTATTCAAAATATTAGTAAAAAACTTTTAAACAATGGAGCTAATCCAGAACACGTAGGAAATATATTTCAAAACATAGGATTGATGAGAAAAAAATGGGAGAACATGGCAGAACTTATTCACTCTCAACTTCCTCTAACTTCTCAACCACAATTTAGATTAATGATAGGAGATCAATTCAAAGGATGGTTAGGAAGAACCTATGGAGTTTTTGAAAACAGATCAGCTATTCCTTTTTTAAATTATAAACCTACTAACGAAGCTTTTAATAAAGTAGCTAATATATTTATGAGACAGAACAGAAGAGCTATCTCAAGAGCAGAAGCTCAAGGAACAAAAGCACCTGATCCTTTAACTAAAGAACAAGCAGACTGGGAAGTAGATACTATTTTAAAAAATGCTACACAAGGAGACAAAGATCTTTTAAAAATTATGAGGGACACTGAAGTAACCAGAGCTTTAAGAGTTCCGACTTTTAATATTAATACAAACTTTGTTAAAGATTCTGTAGGAGCGGAGCTTGCTAAGACAGATATGTTTGCTAAAAGATTAGAACAAGCAGTAAGTAAAGGAAGATACGCAACTATTCAAGAAGGCCTACCTACACGAACAGTAATAGGTAAAGGAAGTAAAGCATTCAGAGAATTATTTGGAGAGATGAAAGATGTAAGACAAAAAATGTTACATGGGACAGAACGTTTATCCATGGTAGCTAGAAAAAATGAATTCTTAACGAACCTGGTAGAAAGATCGGCAAGAAGACAAAAAGAATGGAATGCACTCACACGAGAGCAAAGAGCAACAGCGGCAGGTGGTAGACCATTCTTGTTTGCAACAGAGGGAGCAGCTCGAGCTACCTTAAATAATATAGACGTAGCAAAGTACGAAGCAAGACCCGCGGGGTCCGCATGGGGAGAGACTGCATCCCAAAATCCTATCATTAGTGCGTTTCCTGATGGAGCATGGATGGAAAGATCCTTAGCTGAAGCATTAGATACTACACAGAAAGCTTTATTTAATAATAAAACAATAGGTTTCCTTTATGATTCTTTATTTTTATTTCCTAAAGCTACATCTCAATTTGCTAAGACGGTGTTCTCACCTATCACTCACGCAAGAAACTTTTTTAGTGCAGCTACTTTTCAAACAGCGAATGGTATTTGGTTTGAAAATCCTAAGACATTAGCGGCTGCATGGAGAGATGCTTTTGGTGCTCTTCAACCACAATCTATAAAACAAAATAGTAAGTTAGCGCAAGAACTTTATGAAGAAGCAGTAGAATTAGGAGTGACTAATACTAATGCAAGATCTGGAGATATGATGAGACTATTTCAAGATGTAGGAAGCACTTTTGGACAAGGAAGATTATCTACAGATAGGGTGACTAAAATGATGTTGCAACCTAACTGGGCTAAGAAGTTTGCTAAGTGGAGTCAGGATATGTACGTAGCTGAAGATGATTTCTGGAAACTAGGCAACTGGATAATGGAAAGATACAGATATAAGAATGCTTATAAAAAAGCTTTTGAGAAAGGCTTAATTAAAGAAATGCCTACGGAGAAACAACTTAAATCAATGACAGCAGATATTGTGAGAAATACTGTACCCAACTATGAATATGTACCAGAGTTTATTAGAAGTTTAAGAAAACTTCCTCTTGGAAACTTCGTATCATTCCCGGCAGAAATTTTAAGAACGTCTACAGGTATTGTTCAACAAGGTGTAAAAGAAATTAGTGATCCAGTTACTAGAGCTATTGGAATGAAAAGACTAGCAGGTTTTGCAGCAACAACAGCTGTTGTACCACCAGCAATGGTTGAAATGTTTAAAACAATTTACGACTACACTGAGGATGAACTTGAAGCATTAAAAAGATTCTTACCTGAGTGGTCTAAGAACTCTACTATCTTACCAATGAAAGATGACCAAGGTAATTTAAAATATATAGACTTCAGTCATGGTTTTGCTTATGACACAGTTACGAGACCAGTACAAACTATCCTTAATAAAGTAGCCCAAGGAGAGACAGATGAAAAAACTTTAATGGAAGGATTCATGAAAGGACTGGCTACTTCTACAGCTGAATTAGGTCAGCCTTTTATTTCTGAATCTATTTGGACTGAAGCTTTCTTAGATGTCATTAGAGGTGGTGGTAAAACTAAAGACGGAAAAGTTTTATACACTGATGCAACACCGATGGGTGAAAGAGTCTCAGCCATCCTCGCTCATTTAGTTAGAGCGCAAGCTCCCTTCTCTGCTCAACAAATGATTCGTTTAGGTTTTGCTGCCAAAGGAGAACCAAGTAAAACTGTTGGACCTTTTAGAGGAACAGGACAAACTTATGAACTTACTGATGAAGCTTTAGGTTTTACAGGTTACAGACCTGTTCCTATTAATCCTGAAAGAAGTTTAGACTTTATGATGAGTGCATACCAACGATCAATTAGAAATGCACGTAGAGAATTTAATGCTGAGTTATTAAGAGGAGAAGAGATATCTCCCCAAGATATTCTAGATAGATATATTATTTCTAACAAAGCTAAGTGGGAAGCTATGAAAGATATGTCATTAAACATTACAGCTGGAGAAATTTTAGGAGTACCTACTTCTAAATTAAACACAGTACTGGGAAGAGTGTCTCAAAAAGATGCTACCGCTCTGGCATATTCCAACAGATTTATTCCTTTTACTATTTCAGAAAATGTAAAAGCAGTGTTTAGAGAGAACGCACAAAAATTAGGAGTAACTAATCCTTTTTATGCGGCCCAAGGACCACTGGAAGCTTTGAGAGGAGCAATGTCTAGTTTTAGTTTAGACATGGATGAATGGCCAGACTTAACTGATATGTTTGATTTAACACCTCAACCTATATCTCCAACTAACCTAGAGCAAACATCAGCAGGTGCAAGTAATATAAATCCTCAGGTTTACAAGCGTCCTTCGCTTACTTTGAATCCAATTACAGGCTTGACACAGACACAGACTGCGTTACTATCTCCAAGTGACCAGGTATTGGCACAACGAATAAATAGGAACAGATTAACATGACGCCCAGAACTACTAGAGAGTCTATTATCAGTTTAGAAGGCCACATCACGGGATTGAAGCGTGATATGTATAACCTAAAGAAGAATGATCTAACTCACATGCATCAAGATATTGAAAAATTGGGCGGCAAGATAGACAAGATCTATTGGGTATTATTAGCAACGGTGGGGGCTGTTGCACTTCAATTATTTAATACATTTATTACCTAATGCAATTATCAAAACATTTTAAACTCGAAGAGATGACTAAGTCAATGACGGCTACCCGTAAGGGTATCGACAACTCACCTGGAGCAGGTGATATTAAAAATTTAGAAAACGTATGCTACGAAATATTGGAACCAGTTCGTGCACACTTTGACAAACCAATTACAATAACATCGGGCTACCGCAGCGAGGCGCTGTGTGAAGCGATCGGCAGCAAAAAAACGTCGCAACATGCAAAGGGCCAGGCGGTTGACTTTGAGATAGCAGGTGTTCCAAATATTAAGACGGCTTACTGGCTGTCTAATAACGTAGACTTCGATCAATTGATCCTCGAGTACTACAAAAAAGATGATCCGGCTGCGGGCTGGATACACGTCAGCTATAATGAAAAAGGTGTTAACAGAAAACAGATTCTCACTTTCGATGGCAACCATTATGAAAACGGTTTGCCGGAGATGAAATGGGAAGGCGGAAAGGTAGTAGGATGATACAAAAAATTAAAAACTTACTAACATATCTGAGACAATCATACAATAATTGGAATGGCTTTTTCAATGCTCATAGCGGCATTGTTCTTGTAGCGATTTTGGTTGTGCTTATTTTAAAATAATTGGTTTTTGAAATTTAGCACGCCCCACGCGTATATCCTACTAAATCCATGATTTAAGTTCTTCGCCCATTACCTTAGAAGCTATATTTACTTTCTTTCTAAGGGATTTGACTATCTTATTATCAACGGTATCTTCAGCAATAATATCTATGTAGGTAACTGGTTGTTTTTGACCAATTCGGTGAATACGGTCTTGTGACTGTAAGCGTTTTTCTAGATCATACCCATTTGAGTAGTAAATCATGGTCGATGCAGCAGTCAGCGTAATTCCATATCCACCGGTTGCAGGAGTTCCTACCAGGAATCTTACGTTTTCATCATTTTGAAATTTACGAATATTGTCTTGTCTTTCTTCTTGCGGAGTTAAGCCATAATAGTCGACCACGCACCCCGGACCATATTCTTTTACAACTGCTTTAATTATATCTTTTATGTCTGCTTGGAAATGAGCCCATATAACTACTTTTCCTTCTATTTCATCTAGAACATTTATCATTTCACTAATTCTATTATTCGGAATTCTTTGAACAGAACCATCGTCAGCCGTAAAATGACCACATGTAATTTGTTGTAATCTCATCAGTTGAGTAAGCACTGTTGCAGTAGTAGTGACCTTCCCATTTAAATAAGCTAAGGCCTCCTCTTTCATTTGTTTATAAATTTTTAACTGATCAGGAGATAAAGAAATCATTCTCTTCATAAATGTTTTTTCTGGAAGATCTAAGCAATCTTCTTTTAATACTCTATAAGAAAAATCTTTAAGTTTATCGGAGAGTTCCCCTAAGTTTTTATATCCAGCAATTACTTGTACCTGCCTTCCCCCAAATCTCATTGTTTTCATTTCTGCATATCTATTTCTAAAGGAATAATAAGAAGCAAAATTTAATAACCAAGGACTTAAAAATTCACATTGAGTATAAAGATCTAAGGGGTTTCTAGTTACAGGAGAACCAGTAAGTATTCTTCTATATTTAGAGAACTGAGCTAACTTTAAAATATTCTTAGTTCTTTTAGCTTTGGGATTTTTAATAGTAGTACTTTCATCAATAGCCATTAAACCATTATGACAAGATAAAAACTTATAAGCAAATTCAGTTCCTTTAGAAGTACTTAAAGCTTCTACATTCATAACTAAAATATGAAGAGTAGGTCCTTGCTCAAATAACTCATTTAATTTTTCTTTTTGAGTTTTAGTAATATGTGCTTGCCATAAAATGGCCTTATTGTCTACATGGTCCACTAAGTGGGTGGGAATTTCTTGTTCATGCCAAGTTTTAATAACTCCTTTAGGAGCAATTAATAATACCCCATTTATTTTTCCTTTATCATATAGCATAGCAATATTGTCTATGAGAACTTTGGATTTACCAGTTCCCATTTCCATAAAGTATGCAAATGTTTCTTTGTTCCACGATTTTTCCAACGCAGTTAATTGATGCGCGTATGGCTTCGTCTTAAATTTATAGTTCATAACTTTTTATTTTTTCTTTCTTGACTTCTATATATAGATAGTTATATTCTTTGTCAATGAGAAAGATACAACAAGATGTTTTTAGTACATTAAAATGTGGACCTACTCCAGAAGCACAGGATCCTCAAGCAATTGTTTACGTTATTCAGGAAATTCCTGGTACTAAAGATGGTAGACCTAAAATAAATATTATGGGTGCAGCAGGTTATGGTAAATTAAAATTTTTATTACCAGAACTTTCACAAATTATTTTTTCACCGGGTCCTTTAATTTATAAATTAAGACAAGGTTTAAAAAATATTTCTTCTAAAGATTTTTTATTATTGACTGGAGATCCAGCAATTATTGGAGTCGCTTGTTCTATCGTTTCAGATAATACAAATGGAAAATTCAATCTATTGAAATGGGATAAACAAGAAAGAAAATATTATCCTATTGAGATTAATCTACACGAGAAAGGAGAAATTAATGATTGATTTTGAACAAGACAAAGAAGATATAATAAGTAAGACAAGAAACATTGACAAACTTGCTGATAAAATAAAAAACTTGGAGGCTTTACAAAGTAAACTTGAATTTCAAGAAGATAATGTAAAGACTACTAAAAAAGAATTAGAACATCTATCAGCAGAAGTAATTCCTACCATGATGTCTGAGATGGGTTTATCTCATCTTAAACTTATGGATGGATCTTCTGTAGATGTTAAGCCGCAATATAATGCTACGATTACTCAAGCAAATAAAGAGTCGGCTTTTAACTGGCTTCGTGACAATGGACTAGGGGATATAATCAAAAACGAGATACTCGTATCTTTTGGTCGTAACGAAGATAACAAGGCGGCGGATTATGCCAACCTTGCAAAGAGTAATGGGTTTGAACCGACACAAAAGTTGAAGGTCGAGCCCATGACTCTTAAAGCGTTAGTCCGTGAACGCATCGAGGCGGGGAAACCTATGCCAGCGGAACTTTTCAACGTCTTCGTTGGAAATAAAACAACAATAAAAAGGAAACAATAAACATGAAAAATGAAACAAACGTTGCAGTACGTGACACTGCCGGTGCACTTTCTTCAAATTTATTTGAAGCAGATGCAAATAAAGGATCACAGAATATAGAGCAGGACGATCTTGCATTGCCCTTCTTAAAAGTTCTGGGTCATTTATCACCGGAGATCAACAAACAGCATGCGAAATATATAGAGGGCGCAAGTCCTGGTATGATTATCAATACTGTTACTAAAGAGTTGTTCAAGGGTGAAGAAGGAATAGATGTACTTCCAGTCTTTTATAAAAGACAGTACATTGAATGGCAAGATAGAGGAGCTAGTATGGGCGCACCAGTGAACATATATGAAGCTTCTGACACTTTGCCGAAATCTCAAAGAAGCAAAGACAACAAAGATAGATTAGCTAATGGTAACTATTTAGAAACTACAGCAAGTCACTTTGTAATTCTGCTTGGTAAAACTCCAACCACTGCATTGATTTCAATGAAGGCCACTCAACTCAAAGTGAGTAGAACGTGGAACTCATTAATGATGGGAATCAAAATGCAAGGCAAAAATGGATTGTTTACGCCGCCAACTTACAGCCACATTTATAGTCTAAAAGCTGTTCAAATGTCTAATGACAAGGGAACATGGTTTGGATGGGATGTATCTTTAAAAGGACCGGTCAAAGACAAATCTATTTATGAAGTAGCTAAAAGCTTTTCCGATAGAGTAAACAAAGGAGAAGTTCAAGCGAAACATGAGTCTAGCGTAGAACCCAAAAAGGAAATTAATTTATAATTTCAGAGCTTCGAGGAAGCGAGAGTGGAATCGAAAGAAAGATTAAGGGGTTCCTAGGGACCCCTTAGTCAGAGGTGGATTATGTTAGAAAAAGAAAATAAAGCGCCGATTAATTATGAAGACTGGATTGATTCTGGTAGGATAATTATCCCTTGTATGAAGGGCCTTCCTGAAGTCAAGAAATGGTCGGATCCAAAATTTAAAATATCAAAAGAAGAATGGAAAAATAAATATTCTCATTGTGAGATTGCGTTAAGATTAGATCAAGATATTGATCTAGATATTGACAATCCTTTAGCTAAAAGATTTATAAAACAATATGTTAAGGAGTGTGGAGCTATCTCTGGGAGAGGGGCTAACCCTTGGAGTCACTATTGGTGGAAAGGTAAAACACAATTTACCCAATTTAAACTACCTTCCGAATTAAAAGAATATTACAAAACTTTACCTCATGGAGCCATGATCTGTGAGTTAAGAAGTGGTAATAATAAATATACTATAGTCCCGGAATCACAGCATAGTAAAGCAAATGAAATAGTAAAATGGGAGAAATATAGTGGTATAAACGAATATACAGGCGATTTAAGAGGGGATGTAGGCAAAGTGGCCCTATCTACTGCCCTTTGTCTTTTATACGCTCCTACGGGTCAGAGAGACGATTATTGTACAGCTATGGCAGGCGTACTCATCAAACATACCAACTGGGAAATAGCGGAAATAGATGAATTTGTTTTTAATGTAGCTGTTCAGGCTAATGATGACGAAGCCAACAAAAGAATGTCTAAAGGAACAAGTGGTAAAAAAGCAAATAAAAATTTAGGCATCCCCAAACTAGCAGAGATTATTGGTTGTTCTAACAATGCTGTCTCGGAAATATTTAGTTGGGTAGGAGTCAAGCATATAGCAGGAAAAGAAATTGCTCAGGAGTCAATTGGGGACATTGTTGAATATGGGAGTGATAGATATATTATTAATGTAAATGCTCAGGTGGATGGAGAGATGGTGGAAAAAAAGATCACGGTCGATGGACCAACGCTTATGAACCAGAAAGCATTTTATGATGCAATAATTACACAAGCATCTGTGTGGGTTCCTAAAATGAAACCTTCCGACTTTGAAATTATTATGAGAAAGAAATATGAATTAAGAAAAAGATCAGCAGATTATGTAAAAGAAGCCGCAGAAGATTATAGATTTTTAAAACATTTTAAAAATTATATTACACAGGTTAAAGCTTACACTGATAAAAAAGAATTATTCGAGTATGGCTTTCCTTATTATAATACTCAAGCGCATACATTAGAATTTAAGCTAGATAAGTTCGAAGATTATTTAGAGCAAAAGAAAGCTAATTTTAAAGATAGAGTAGATCTAGTAATGAAAGCTCAAACTATTTTAAAGGCTAAAAGAACTAATGGAAAATATAAAGGAAAATCCTGCGTATCATGGAAAATAGAAGAGAAGGATATTAAACAAGAAGATTTAATTGTTGAAGGAGAATTTAAGGAGCTCACTAATGACTCCTAGATTTGTCGCAGGTCCTCCAGGCACAGGAAAAACCCATGGATTTATTGTAGATCTTTATAAAGATCTTCTCAAACAGTACTCCCCCGAAAATATAATTATACTCTCTCATACGAATGTAGCTGCTGATGAAATCAGAGACGCCATTCTTGAATTACCTTCTAAGTTGAAAAAAGAACTAATGAGCAGTACTGAAGAATTTACTCCTGAAAAAAGAGACTTTTATAAAAACATAATTAAAAAGCTTTATGGATTACGTAAGAAATTTTTTAAATATAAAATATGTACGATTCATGCTTACTGTAAACATAAAGTTCCTATGAAAGAACAATTTGATAATGCAGTAGATCATGCCAATTTAATTACACTTAATAAACATTTTTTTTGCAGTGAAAAGAATCTGGATAAACATGGATTTTATAAGTATGTCAAAGCAGCCAGAGGCAAAGGCTTAACCCTAGATGAATTCTGGAGAAAATGTATTCCAAATGATTATAAACCTTACGGCAATATTGATATCCTAAAAGAATTATATAAAGTTTATACTCAATATAAAAAACAATATAACATCTGTGACTTTGAAGATCAGGTGGAAGACTTTAATCAAGTAGCAAGAGATCCTCAAATTGATGCATTAATAATAGACGAAGCTCAGGATAGTAATGTTCCTCAATTAAAAGCCATTAATAAAATGGCTCTCAATACTAAAGACGGACATTATTATATGGTAGGGGATGCCGACCAAACTATTTTTGAATTTTCAGGATCCGACGCTGATTATTTTCACAAACTTTCAGTTAATCCTTTTAAAGAATTAGAAGAAGGAAAGAGATGTAGCGTCATTGTTAATACAAAATGCAAATCAATTATTAAACCTATATGGGATAAATATGGTTATCGTAGAATATGGACCCCAGCTAAATATACAAAAAGACATGGTTATCCTGAAAAAATAGGACAAATAATCCAAGGTAATAGTTATTATCTACCTAATTTAAACGGGTGTAGTCATCTTCAAATCTTATTGGATAAAATTAGAAATACTAATGAAACATTTCTATTTACCTTTAGAGGTACTCCAAGTGATACAAAAATCCGACGCTTCTTTATAGAGAATGCCTTAGAGTTTGCGCACATCGGTAGTTCTCCCTTTGTATCTAAAAAGGAATTAAGAGCCCATCATCTCTGGCCTAATTTTATAAAAGGTGAACCAATGAGTCTTACTCAAATAAAAGAATTCTGGGAATATTTATCTAGTAAAGTTAAAATGTTTGGTAAGGGAGATGTAAAAAACTTTGAAGAGTGGATCAAACAAGACTACACTGTTGATCAACTTATTGAAAAGAAATTTTTAAAGAACGATTGTAAACAACATACAGACTTGGATCTTATTAGAAAGAAAGTTCACGAGCACGATAAAAGAATGACATATATAAAAGATATTTTAAAAAAAGGATTTGATTTTGATAAAAAAATCAGAGTTAAATATGGAAACATACATAAAATAAAAGGATTAACATTTGATAATGTTATAGTAGATCTGACCATGACTCGAAGAGAAGAGTATGATGTTCAACTAAGATTAAAATACACAGCGTACAGTAGAGCTATCTATGACTACTGGACATTAGCTTCAGAAGGAAGATGGGAGTTAGGAAGAAGATGAGTGATCCAATATATAAAAAACAGGTAGGTGGCGACCACTATAAATCTATGGTCATTCAGCCATCAGAATTTATTAACAGAAATAATATTCCATTTGCAGAAGGCAACGCAATAAAATATTTATGTCGTCACAAACAGAAAAATCAAAAAGAAGATTTATTAAAAGCAAAACATTATATTGACATGGCCATCGATAGAGACTATCCTGAAGAAGTGAAAGAAGAAATAAAAGAGAAAAAAAATTCCTGGGGAATTATTAAATAATGTGTGTTGTTCCTGATATTTCAGAATTAGATTTAAAAGGTATAGATACAATTGCGATCGACTTAGAAACTTATGACCCTAGCCTAAAGAAAAAAGGATCAGGTTCTATAAGAGAAGAAGGTTTTGTCTGTGGTATTGCAGTTGCAACTTCTAAACAACAATTATATTTTCCGATTGCTCATGCTATGACAAGCAATTTAAATGCAGAAGATACCTGGAAAGAATTAGATAAAAAAGTCTTTAAAAACAAGGGTTTACGCAAGGTTTTCCATAACGCGATGTACGACGTATGTTGGATTAGAATGGCCACCGGCAGTATGCCTGAAGGAGAAATTGTAGATACGATGATAGCTGCATCTGTAATTGACGAAACTCGAATGAGATATTCTTTAGATTCTTTGAGTAGAGATTATCTCCAAGATGCAAAATATAAATATGATTTACAAGACAGAGCATGGAATGAAATGGGAATTAAAGATCCAATGTCTAACATGCATAAGTTATCTTATGAATTAGTTAAAGATTATGCAATTCAAGATGTTAACTTAACACTAAGCTTATGGAATTTATTTGAAAAAAAATTAGACGAAATTATATACCCTCCGAAACAAAAAAGTCTACGGAAAATTTTTACATTAGAAACAAAATTATTTCCTTGTCTAGTTGACATGAAGTTTAAAGGGGTTAGAATAGATGTCGAAAAAGCAAAGCGTTTTGGAGAAAAACTAGAGAAACGTAGAGATAATTTAATTAACATTATTAAAAATAAAACTGGGGTATCCGTCCAGATCTGGGCTGCAGCTTCTATTAAAAAATTATTAGATCAACAAGAAATTACAGATTATAAAAAGACTCCTAAGTCTGGGATGCCACAACTTCCTAAAGATTATTTAAAGACCCATCCTAATAGATTTTTACGTATGATTGTTAAAGCAAGAGAATGTGATAAAGCTAAAAGTGCATTTGTTGAAGGCTTATTAAGCTTTGTTCATAATGGAAGAATACATGCAGACATCAATCAAATTAGATCTGATCAAGGTGGAACAGTAACTGGAAGATTTTCTATGTCTAATCCTAACTTACAACAGATTCCAGCTAAAGGATTCATTGGTAAAAAAATGCGAGAGTTATTTATTCCTGATGAGGGTTGTACCTGGGGAAGCTTTGACTACTCTCAACAAGAGCCACGTATCGTGGTGCACTACGCATTAAAATTAGAACTACCCGGCACAGAAGATTTACAAAAAGAATTTGATAATGAAGATGCAGACTTTCACCAGATCGTAGCAGACATGGCTCGCATACCACGGACCACGGCCAAGACCATCAACCTTGGATTATTTTATGGTATGGGAAAGATAAAATTACAAAAAGAATTAAATTTATCAAGAGATGAAGCCAATCAACTGTTTAAAACTTATCATAGTAAAGTTCCGTTTGTTAAACAATTATCTCAGGACTTAATAGAGTTTGCCGAAACTCATAAACTTTTATTTACGTTAGAAGATAGATTTTGTAGATTTAACAAATGGGAAACTAGAGATAGAGAATGGAATAATGAAATAAATAGATATGAACCTGTTCCTATTCTTACACTTGAAGCTGCTCAGACAGCCTACAAAGCAGAATTATTAGAAAAGGTAGCGGATGATAAACTGGATCCTAACTACATGGAGAATTTTAAGTATCATTATAAACCGGCCTTTACTTACAAGGCTTTAAACCGGTTAATACAAGGTTCAGCAGCAGATATGACTAAAAAAGCGATGGTAATGCTGTATGAAAAAGGTATACTGCCCCACATACAAATTCATGATGAATTGTGTTTATCAGTGAAAAATAATTATGAAGCTCATATAATACAGAACATCATGGAAAATGCTATCCCTCTTCTTGTTAAGAATAAAGTTTCTTATAAGAAGGGAAAAAGTTGGGGAAACATTAACGAGGAGGAACTATGGATAAACTAAAAGTTAAACTTCAACAATGGTCTTTATTATATAGAGAATATATAATTGGTTTTGTTGTTGGTCTAGTTGTTGGCGCGATCATATTCTAATGACTTATGGCTTATCTAAATGCAAACATACCTGTGACGTATGCACAGATCAGGAGAGAGTATCTCTATGATCTTAAGGAGCATTTTGGAGAAGCTGAAGATTGTGTTATATTCGGGATGGCGTCTATTACAGGACGTCCTATCCTCTTTCATGCTATTATGGAAAACGGTGCTGTGTTCTATCGTCTCCCTATTTCAGCCTTCATTCAAAGAGGATTTAATGTCAAAGAAGTACCTAGGATGCGACTTGACGAGCTGGAGCTTTGGAATTGTTTTAGTTATTATCCTGCTGTTACTTCTTTTGATCTCCTAGACGGACAATCTGGTAAATATATTGGGAAAGACAAGAAGTGGCATAAAGGTTCTTATCTTTTTACAGTTGACTGGGCTCACCCAGAGAGTAATATAGTAGATACCGATCATTCGGAAATACCACACGAACATAAGTGTGCACACATCTTAGCCCTAAAAGATGGAAATTATGCAGCACAACCTAACAATAGAATCATATGGAGTATTCCATCTTTTACTGTTAAAGATGAAGTTCCATTTGACTGGAAGGTTCAAACGACCGACTGGAACGTTGAGGATGATATGAAATGGAAAACAGAAGATACTGACAAGTTCTTCTACGATATAGAGGATAAAAATGATGATTAAAAATTTATGGAAAAAATTTCTTGGTTGGCTTTTTGCGTGGCAAAAAAAAAATGACTAAATGTAAAAAATGTAATTGTAACTGTCACTGCGACGGCGACCTTCATACTCACCATTACGATGGGGAGGTATGTACCTGTGATAATTGCGAATGTAAAAGAACTTATGAAAAAGAAAAAGATCATGGGAATGATATATCCTATGAGAATGAAGTAAAATATGATTGAAAAATTAATGACTATGCTTGTGGGAATTTTATTAGCCCTAGCCGGCTGGAGTCTATCTCGTACATTTGAACTTTCAACTATCCAAGCAGTACATGAAGATAAAGTACATAGAATTCAAGAACAAGTTTTAAAACTAGAAGATCAGGTTGATAAGATGATGGACTCTGATGAAGAGATCATGGACCAACATAAAAAACTATTTGAAGCTCTAGAAAATCAACCAACAACAGGATATAATTACAACTAATGAAAAAAATATTTTTATTACTAGTGTTAGTTACATTGGCCTCTTGTGTTTCAATAGGTAAAAAATGTACATATACACAAGAAGGAACAAGAATTGAATCTTGGGTCTGGTTTACAAAAGAAGTACCAGCAGATCTAGATAAAATGAATTGTAACTAATGGCACTTAAGATTTCAGAAGAAGCAGCAGTTCAAATGCCTATGAAGACCGTAGCCAGCCTCATCGCGCTGGTTGCGATCGGGACCTGGGCTTACTTTGGTATCATTGAGACTCAAAATAAAATTTCAACTACAGTAGAACTAATGTCGAAAGACTTGACTGAGAATACAGAGTTTAGAATCAAATGGCCGCGGGGTCAATTAGGTTCGCTTCCTGCAGATTCCGAGCAATTTATGATGATTGAGGATTTGTACAAAAC
>Ga0080013_1003424_pt1 | contig 16757 bp, 26 predicted proteins | sample ETNvirenome_6_85_FD_69236 | JGI IMG/M metagenome (GOLD analysis project Ga0080013, IMG submission 69236) | Marine viral communities from the Pacific Ocean - ETNP_6_85 (SPADES assembly) (version 2) | ecosystem: Environmental > Aquatic > Marine > Oceanic | place: Pacific Ocean | collected 2013-06-19 | reverse complement strand
TTTCCTATGTGATGTCCATGGCTTTTTCTATCAGCTATTTCAGTTTCAGTTACGTCTCTAATTTGTTTTAGAGCTTCTTCTTTAGAAATGGCGTGATGTTCTAAAGCGTGAGTTTTACCACCTACGTGACTAAAAACCTTTTCTCCAGAACCACTCTTTCTCATAGTTAGAGTTTTATCAATATTCTCTTTTTTATTTTCTTTTGCGATACTTTTATTACTAACCATATTTCCTCCTCAGTAAGCTGTTAAACATTTCTGTAAACCAGCGCTTCCAGCTGTTTCTAAACGAATAGCAACTGTGTGTCCTAATGCAGTATTATCTTCTAATCTACCTGCTGTAGCACTTACCTTTAATGCTTTACCAGCAGCACCTGCTGTAGCATTAGCTTGTACAATCACACCTCTACCAGTTATTATACTGACTAAATTACCTGATGTGGCTGTTTCCATAGCAACTCCTAATACATATTCTTTATATCCAGCACCGTGGTCGGTGTCTGCGTTCCTAACTCCATCTGCATGATAAGTTACCCAATTACCTGCTGTTATGGTTTCTCCTGCGCTGAAAGGTAAAATACGAGCTGGCGCGCTCCCATCATTCTCTAAAATCTCAGTAGCCATAATTAATCCTCCTCTTCTTCAGAGGGCGTGCACTCACAAGTGCATGAACAATCGTCACAACAGCACATGTTAGTCCTCCTGTTCGCCGTAGATTCTTTTGCCGGGTTCTTGACTTGCCCCAGTTTTTGCTAAGTATTCTTGGTTATTTTCATAAGCTATATCATAGGTAGTACCTTTGTATACTTCTGTTATAGCTGGTTTATCTTTTATGTAGTCAGGCATCTTATCATAACAGGTTGTTCCGCGATGTGCAGACATCTCGTTAATTTCTTTTTGGCTTGGGTGTTCAAAGGTTAGTTCTTTAGAATACTGTTGTGACCAGTGTTCTCCTTTAAACAATCCACCAGCTGAAGAGTCTACAACCTTATCTTTGGTTTGATTACCTTCATATTTTTTATACATCTCTTTTGTTGGCATTGTTATTCTCCTGTAAGTTCAAACTTACTCTTCTTCTGCTGCATCGTCAGCCTCTTCTTCTAAAGCTTCTTCTTCTACTGCTTCTTCTTCCACAGCTTCTTCTTCGGCTTCTTCTTCTTCGACTAACTCTTCTTCTGCAACTAATTCATCGTCGCTCATCTTTGCTCCTATTAGCACTTCTAGTGCTTTAATCTTAACTTCCATTGCTTGCACTTGGTCGTATAGACTTCTCAGTTCAAAATCGTTCATTTTTTCATCTCCATTTTATGTTCTTGTTCTTGTGCTTTAGTTTCTATCATCTGGGATTGTTTCTGATTTGCGTCGTTATAGTCGATAACAGCTTGCGCTTTTACCTTATAGAACGCAGTCTTCTCAGCTTGCTCTTGTTTCCAAACGTCTAATGCATCTTTGATAATAAGAAGGGCTGGCCCTCCTAAGATTGCTATCAAAGTTGTATATGCTTCAATGTTCTCAAGGACAGATGAGTTATTAAGTCCCGTATGTATAACGAAACCTGCAAAACCTACCCACAGTAAAACTAAAGGTACAGCAATCATAAACATAAATATGTCGTTGAATGTGACTCCTTCGCCTTTTTCTTTACTCATTATTGGTTTCTCCTGTTCTACTTGTTTCATTTCTTTCTTGGGTACTATACGTCTTACTTGCTGGCGCGCAAATACATACAGCACAGTAATCATTACTAGACATCCCATGGATGCTAGTGCTACTGCTAATATTTCGAGTATAGTTATCCATATGTTCACTCCTCTTCTCCTATGGCTTCGAGTAATTTCTTATATCTGCTCATACTTCTATCACCCATCCATTGTCTTCTATTTCGCCGGTACCCCAATTAGTGGAATAACCAACATATTCATTTTCTTCATAATAGTCACCATTTCCATTATAGTCCGCGTAATACGAAGTATAATAGAACCAGTAACCTTCGTGAATGTCATTAAAGTTTTCTTCAAGTGGTGTTTCAAATAATACATCATATTCGAACCAGTGTTCGTCTTCGGACCATCCGGAGACATTAAAGAATACTTGAGTATAAACGTAATTATCGTAAGATATAGATTTATTACCATCCTCATCTTCATCAACCATAATATGTACTAAATCGTAATACACTACGATAGGTAAGGGGTCTTGCTCATCATCACAATCAGTATCAAAGTCCATATACATATCTGTACTATGATTAGATGGTCTGGATACATTACCATGGGATAAGCCACCCCATGCATACATATCAGTGTGATTACAATGATTCTCTTCATGTTCATATTCGCAAGAGCCATCATCATCTGTAGCTTTATCATTATAGTTGTTTGCATCTATATCCATACAACCATATATGGTTTCATTGGTTTGAGTTTCGTTATTAGTATTGTTCCCACCTTGATTTAGAATATTACATCTTCCGTTATCGTGTGTGGCTTGAGGGTCATAGTTAACCGCTTCGGGGTCAGTACAACCATATACTATAACTACGAAATTACAACTACCATCGTCGAAGGTAGCTTTTGAATTGTAGTTTGTGGCGTTTGGTTCTAGACAGCCCCCGATGGGACCAATATCTTCTTCACCATTAAAGTAATCGTGAATAATAGACATGTTGGCCCCCCCACTCAGAAGCGCTAGTAATACGACGGTGATTATAGTTCCTATCTTTTTCCCTACTTGGGTTTCTCCGATTTTATCAGCAGCTTTGCCAATAGTTTCAAAGAGCTTTTCTTCATCCTCGTCAGAGGGTTTTCTTGGACCACCAATCCCTAAAATATCTCTTTCTTCTTCAGAGATTACAGAGATGGCTCCATAATCATCGCGCGCCATGTATTCATTTACACAGCGCGACTATATAAAGATTACCCTAATCGAAGTCAGGAAACTGGTCTTGGTTCTCAAGCTCTATTAGTCCTTTCGCTTTTGAATCAATGTCAGCATAGTTCTCTTTCTTTCTGGTATATTTAGGTTTCCACTTTGGAACTTCTGCATCACAAGGGCCACCCTGTGATTTATGGAACGAGCACCATTTACATAAGTTCTGTGGTTTCTGTTCATATCTATCTTCATATTCCTCACGCTCTTTAATGCAGTCGTGTACCATCTTAATTAAGTCACGGGCTTCATCGAGCTCGCTCTGTCCTACCTTCACAAAAAATGTATCATCAAAGCGTAGATAATTAACGCCTACAAAATTAGGCATCTCACCCATCTCTAATGTATACAAAAATGCATAGATAATCAACTGGCGATAATATTCCTCTGGTAAATAGGGCCCATAGCGTTTTGATGTTTTATAATCCAATAATGTAGTACCACCATCGAAATCATTACAAACTACATCTATAACTCCTACTATAGCATACTCAGTAGACTTGACCCACTTCTCAGCATACTTAGGGGCTACAGAATTCCAAGCTTGATACTTATTTTTGAATATTTTCCATTCTACCATCTCTGTTAGTTTTTTATCAACTGAATCGACAAAGTTTTGTAAAAGAGCTTCTGTCTCAGTATACATGGAATCCATTTCTTCTTTAGTGTGTACATCCCATAACCATTTATGTTTAGCTATCTTTTCTTCCCAACCAGTCTCGAACTGTTCTTGTACCCAAGCTTTTGGAGCTCCTTTCTCCCACTGAGGTAAAGATTTGAATTTCTGCTTAAAAAGGTCTTCTAATACCTGATGTACTAAAGTTCCACGAAATAAATGAATTGTTTTCTTTTGTGGTAATTTAGCTATATAATTATAATAAAATTCACGTGGGCATTTTAAATATGTATTAATCTTACTGGGGCTCAGCCTCATGTGACTTGCAGTCCATTTTGTTTCACTCATTGTTCTTCCTCCGTATTAAAGAAATATAATTGGAATAGTCTATCATTCTCTATTGAGTTCCCAAAGTATTGAGAAGCTGCGTGTATATGTTTAGCGTGAAATAGTATCATGCGATTATATTTATTTCCTATTACGTCTACTACCTCAAAGGGTGTGGGGTCATAAAAGTTTCCCTCAAATATTTCCCAATCAGATGATTGTTCTACTTTATCTTGTCCTGTTACCTTATGTCTATAAAGAGTAGTACCACATTCCACAGGAGCGTCAGGAGTTAAATAAACCATAGCTGCCCATTTCTGGTCATCAGCATGTATTACGAAAGGGTCTTCTGCCATACAGTGTTGAAACACACCATTGGTTTGATAATCCCATCCACCTAGTTCATTACCTTCTGCCATCTTCTTTCCTAGTAAACTTTCAAATTTTTCTTTTACACCATTAAAGTGTTTAGGTTTTAAGGTACGATGACCTACCGCTCCATGATATCCTCGTTCTACATACTCTCTAGTCATAGCGTAATCTCTTACAGCATCAGGGTTATTATAGAAGTTATCAATCACAAGGATAGTAGGTTCACTGTCGCTTGGTGATACTGTAGAAACATATTCTTCCAGTAGTTCTTCTTCTGACATATCTTTTAATTTAAGATATCTTTCAGGGTCATCTATTCCTAAGTCTTTCATGTTTACATAATCCTCGTTTGATATGAATCCGTCTGGTTGGATATTAGGTACTTTCATTTCTCCGCCAGCATCTTTCTGATAATCTCGTCCTTATCAGTAAGGGAAGTAGAAGTGTTCTTTTTAAGACCTGCTAAGGCGTCTGCATCTCTACCTTCTAGATTATCAATGTTCCATTGGCAATGACCTTTATATTCAGGTGATATACCATCTAATGCTTTCACTTCTTTAAATTTATCTATACAGTCTTGGAAACGACCAATCCACCATAATGCTACTGCTTCTTGGAAAGGTAAAGCCCAGTAACCGGGATAATTCAAATCAGCGCCATCATAATCAAAAACTAACTCATCACGTACTGCATTTAGCCTTTGAGCCATTCTAGCGGTAGCGTAAGAGTCTTGCCACTGTTGTGTCTGTTCGTATGATTGACTTAAGAGGTGATAAGCCTCTGGTCTATTAGGTAATAGAGCTGCTGCTAGTTTACAACAACTTTTAACGTGTTCTTCACGTTCACCCATGTGTCTAAAACAGATAGCCTTACGCATTAAACATTCATATGCGAGGAGGTCGTTATCTGTTAATTCTGCACATTTGAGGTAATACCCCATAGCAGATGCGTATTGCCCTATGAGTTCATACTCCCACCCGACCTCAAAAGAGTTTTCGGGGACATCTGGGGCTTCGATGTATTGTTCTAATTTATTTTGTAATTCATTCATTGTTTGTCCTTAATTGCTAAAAATATCTCTGGATGTGCAGTATGTTCTATTGCATATCCTAATTCATATAAATAATTAAACAACTCCGTTCTAAGGTTACCTACTAAGCGTGACCTTGCTGTTCTTCTACCTTGAGGTTCTGGGTTCCAGCTCTCAAAGAGAATAGGAGGGTAATTATTATTTTTAAGAGTTTCAATAGCTCCTTTAATAACTTGGAGCTCATGTCCCTCTACATCTATCTTAATTAAACTTATATCCTTAATATTAAACTCATCCATCTTTAAAACAGGAAGAGTATACGAATCATCTTCGTTCCAACCTATATAGGTAAAACCATTAGTTCCACCATCTGGTTGTCTCTCATAGAAAGGTAGTTTACCGTTTGTATCTGATAAACCTACATTGTAGGTCTGTACTTTATCTGAAAGATTCTTAAACAACACATTAGCACATAAGTGATTATATATACGACGTGTAGGCTCAAATGCATATACTTCTTTTGCATAAGGTCCTAATGACCAAGTGTATGTTCCTATGTGTGCTCCTACGTCTACGAAGGTTCCACTAGGATTTATATATTCTCTCATACTTTGTATAATGTCTGCTTCAGGTACTCGTTGATTAGCGTCCATACTGAAACCTAGATATTGTATCATTTCATCTGGTGCTATAAAGTAATCACAGGATATCTTATCTGTTTGTCCTCCTTCTTTGATTACACTTGAGTTACTAGTTATAGGGTCTACACCATTCTCACATCTTCTACACATAGAGTAGCAGGTCTGAGGTTTAGGCATAATATCATCATACTCTTGGGTAAACAAGTTACCTAGTATTTCTTCTAGATTATAATCCATACAACATAGAGATACTTCACCATTAGGAAGTAATATGTTATGATATAAACCTTCTATACAACCACAGGTCTTATCACCTTCGTGGTATACAGATTTAAATTTATCCCATACTTCTTTTACTTCTGGTTTAAGTTGAGCTTCTCCTAAGAGATTACCTGCTCTATGCCACATCTCATAATGATTAACTGTGTGGTCAGGGTATAGATGTTCTACTTCTTCGTGAACTGTACCCATAGACATAGTTGTAAAGTTTTGTATGTTTGCATTCTTTAATGCTTCTACTACTTTAATGTATTTGCTAGTAACAGGGTGTTTAGCTAATCTTTCTTTATCAGGTAGATGTAAAGTGAATCCACCATTGGGTCCACCACAGAAAGGTATACTAGAAATCATTTCAACATCTTTAAGTGACATTCCTACTGCTGTAGTAAATACAGATACAGGGTGTCCTTGTTCGTGTGCATACTGTAACATCAAAGAACAATTCTTATTTAACCAAGGTTCAGTAAAACCTGAAAAGGTAATCCTTACTTCTTTAGGTAATTTATTAATCACCATCTTAAAGTTTTCTAAAGACATTGTTCTTTCTTGGTGTGTAGTGAAGTGTTTACTGTCCCATACTTTTTGTAAAACACGTTGAGGACAAAAGACACAATCTACCACACACCCTGCTTTGGGTATGGATGTTGTTATTTCTAGCGTAGGCCAGTCTGTGGTTCTCCAATAGTCATTCATTATTCTTTCGGGAACTCCATAATCTCTTCTAAGACTTGCTTTGGTACATGTATCTTATAAGCTGTATTATCTTGGAAACCGAAAGTAACATACACACCACCATGTTCTTCATCTGGGTGTTGTGCCATACCACAGCAGAATTCTATTCTACCATCCATAAACTTGAATGGGTCTGAGTATGTAACTATTTGCCAATCTTTATCCCATACCATAAACCTATGATAGTAGTGTGCGTCTCTGTCATTCTTTTCATTATGCCAGTAATCACACTCGTGTACTACAGCCATATAGTAACCATTGTATGGTATAACTTGTGAACTGCCACGTGGGTCTAATTGGAAAGGAAGCTTCTCAACGTTAGGGTCATCATTACCCCTGTAGACAAACTGACTTGGAACTCGATACTTCTTAGGATTCTTTTTCCATTTTCTATTGATATCAACTTTAATGACCTCTATAGGATTTGCCCATTTCACGAAGTGAAACGGCCTATCTAATATAGGCATCCAGTTCTTCTCGCAGTAATGTTCTTCTCCCTCTGGGGGCAACATAACATATCGTCCTACTTCCTTGACAGTCTTATTATCTATTTCTATTTCAGATAATACCATTCTGCCTTTACCATCCGGCGCGAAGCGCCGTACGCCAGTTACGTACATAGCTCCTTCCCATTCTACAATCCTAGCATCCTCTAATCCTACAAAGTCCCATTCAGGTTCTTTTTCAAATTCACTGGTATCTATTTTTCGAGGGTTAGTAAGTTTTTGATTCCTAAGATTAAAGTCACACATCCAGTTCTGTGTTCTTAGGTGTGGGTCATGGTCAGGTCTCACATAGTTCAGAGGTCCCCAAGGGGTCTGATACTTTTGGTCTCCTTCACAATGATGTAAGTAATATGATACTTCTCTTACGTTAACTAAGTATTTAGTTGTATCTGGTTTGTGCCAGAGCGACGGGTTGCATAATCCTACGCCTCCTGTCTTATCGCTATCTATTATAAGAGGCTCAATTCTGCCTCCCTTCTCAAGTATCTGCGATACTAAAGAATCCTTCATTAGGTTTTTCATCTCTATCATTCAATCAACTCTACTTTTGATTAGGCTCCATTTTGCCTGTAAAGACTTTCACTTTTGAGATTTCGTGGCTCCAAGGTGGAACATATGCTTCATCGAATTCTCTTCCATCTGTAAGCTCCATGTTGCATGAGCAGTTACATGTATCTCCACATACAGAGCATCCGAATTCACAATTACAGATTTGCCATACTGTGGTATTAGCTGCCGCCTCGCTTCGTGCTATTTTGAGCAAAATAAGATACCCTATCAAATCGTCTAACGTATCTTCTGTTGCATCATCGAGCCCACTGTTCTTAATGCGAGAAAGCTTATCGTCGATTCTAGCGCATATTGCTTCTGCTGAATCGAGCTTACTAAAAATATTATCTGGCTCCAGAGCTGAATCTCCGTAAGCCTTGTTTTTGCTTAAGAGCAAATCGCGAATCTCATTACAAGTCCACTTAATACTATTCTGCGTTTTTTTCGTCATATATTTTTTCACTAAAACTAGTATGTATTCCCAGTATATAAAACTTTCTGTTAACATAACATATAGACATAATAGCCTGCCCTGAAATGCTTACTCTATATAATATATCTATATAGCTATTACTCTATTAAGATACTACTTTCAAAATTTACCCGATTTGTTTAGACCCCTACACGACACATGACACCATGGCCCCTTCGTGATTTTAGACGGGGGGTGTAAAAAAAAATAAGAAAAAAATAATAATAATAATATAATAATAATAATAGTACTAAAAATGATGAGCGGGACGTATATCGCACTATATATACTCCCTCGTTCCTTATATACTAAAAGCATCGAAAGCCTTATATACTTGGTTGCTATAAGTAATATAGAGAGGTAATATAAATGATAACACAAACAGATATAGACCAGCACAACGCAAGGGTAATAGCCCGTATAGTAGCCCAACACATTTGGGCCCAGACGTCCCGAATGGATACGTCCACTAAGAGCCAGAGGTGGGGTTAATATGAAACTACACGAAATAGGGTCTTTCTCAGTAGGTGACCCTAAAGAGGTATTAGAAAAGCTTAATGCTTTACTTACCAAAACAATAAATGAATGTCAAAAGAAATTGGAGGAAAATAAATGAACTATAGAAACTTTTTAATAAACTACCTAGTCACTGTATCATACAATACACGTAAGCTGTAAGGTAGTATAAGCCAACCCCATAAATGGGGACATGTACTATATTGTACCATGTCCACATATGCCTACCCCCCTAGGCACCCCCCCTATACCCCCCCCATACAAATATCTACCATGGGCCACCTTTTTTTCATTTAGGACGTCACTCGTGCTCAGTCATTTTTTAAAAAACGTAAGCGGGTCGTATATCCCCCTATATAAGGCTCCTCGTAGTATATATACTATTTTGAGGCCAACCTTTATATACTCTCTCGCTACAGTTATAATAGAGGTAAAATATATGACTAATCAAGAATATAAAACAAATAAAACTGGCTTTATCGTCTTCGACGGTAGATTAATGTCAATTCATAATTTTTGGATTGAAGTAAAGGGTTCCGCAATGGAAGGAACCAACTCACTTTATTGCCACACAGTAGGCTGGGCAAACTTGCACAGCTTTGGCACTAAATTCGGAAGTCTCGACGACTCCGAAGTTTGGAACGTAATAAATAGCGTAGGCGCTAAGTTTAAGTTATACCCGTCTGTTTCACCAGATAAGTATAACACTTATAACGAAGTAGACCGAATGATTGAAATCGGCGCAATGGAAAACGGCTGTTATCAAATGGGGGACTTTTAAATGAGCTGGTCAGAAACACCGGCCGAAATGTTCAGGGCCAACTGTGAACGCAAAGCCCAACAAATGGCTACAGCAATGACGACAAGCGAATTAAAAATAGCTATCGACTCGCTACGCTACGATATAAGTAAACTTAACACTTGGAACGTAAGAAGTCCTAACGATATAGAATACTACGACGAAGTCTTAGCACAGCTAAGCCAGAGGTTAAAAAATGGCATTTGAACTTATAATAGTTATATTTGCACTAATAGAGGTTTATACCTTTCTCTTAGCAATGGAGTATATAACTTGGCCGTAAAAAATAAAAAGAAGAAAGAAGTTGAAAGCTGGAACGCTGCCGACTTCATTTTTCACGTCGATAAATAAATTCGGCGCATGGTCGATTTTTTTCTAAAAAGTGCGTTCGGGCGTTATATTGGGGTATTAAAGGCTCCTCGACCTTTATATACCATTTTGACCCCAACCTTTAAATACTCCGAAACTGTGTGTAATATAGAGGAAAGGTAATAATGAGTAAATTCAAAGGAACACAATTTAGATTAGCAAGCAACGACGCACACAAAATGTGGAAAGCAGTAAAACAATTACGACGTTTAATGGGATAGCTTCCCGTTATAGTGAGTGGCTGAATAAATCCTACCCAACGGATTAAGGCACACAAACCTGCTCCAACGGTCAAGTGACTGAGGAGGTGGTGAGTGGTAAGCGATTACAAATTAACTACTTAGGTAGTTGGGAGTCGCTTTGGGGGTCAACCAAGAATCCCCCCTCGCACCCTTAGGGGAACTTAATTTCTTTCGTTAGAAGTTAGACCTAAAAAGATGAAAATAGTAAAATAGTATTACAACCCTAAGGACTTTACAATTAAGCTGATTCGAACAGCCTTAATATTCGGGCACAATCCGAATTAAAATAATGTCGGTCGCCGGACAACGAATGGCGAAGCACAAAATAGCACTCAATACAAGAGTCCTTCGGGAAGTCTTACGATAGAACGAAACGACTAGGTATTGTTTGACTAGGGTATTCTAGATACTCGCGGTTGGAAGCCCGTGGTAGTGTGAGGGGTTCTGGGGCACCCCAATCGACAATCTTATTCTCAAGGTCTAAGCTCAGTTATTAATGTAACGCTCTTAGGCCAGCGGAAATAAAAATTAGCACATGGGCGTTTTTTTCAAAAACAGCGACCGGAACCTATAACGCAGTATATATACCCCCTCGATACTTATATACCTTTTTGAGAGAAACCTTTAAATACTCTCTCGCTACAAGTAAAATACGAGGTAATACAAATGTCATTTAAAAATATAAAAAGAAATGAGTTTAGAATTCGAAAGGCACCTATTAGGCGCCAGCCGGAAAACAAAATAGACAGCGGAGTCTTAGACCAAATAAAAGCAAAAAAGTTGGGGTTGACAGAATGAGGGACGAACTTTGGGAATTGGCTACTGACTTTCATTATGAAAACAGCGGGGCAACCGGAGAAGAAAACCAACACCACGAAAAGTGCGATTGGGTTTACGGCAACTGCACCTGTGGTAAAGCTGAAGAGCTACAAATAAGATACGACTACGAGGACGACGGTGATTACTAATGAGTGAACACAATCAACTTAATTGGACCGACTTCTTATTGTGTATAGGAATGGAACTCGCCTACTACAAGAATGGCGAGCGCCCTATCCAAGAGCAAATGATAGCAGAAAAATTAATAGAAATAGGAGGTATTTAAAGAATGTTAGTTACAGATACAGACACAGAGCTTATAAGAAAAGGTTTCGAAGAAGACGACTTAGTTTGTGATTCTTGTAAAGACGCAATCGCGACACGACATTCGTCACACGACGAAGTTTGTACAGATTGTTTTCACGAAATCTACGACGGGTGCCCTTAATTTGGGCCATGTGCAAACCTTTATTAAGGAGGACGCTATAGGTATATCAGAGGTCAAACAATGACAGAAAATCAAAAGAAAACTACAACGATTGAGAAGCCCTACGAAATTTGGGTGGATAAGCACGGAGCCGGTTTTGAGTGGAGAGTATTAAAGAAATACCAAAAGCCAGAACTGGAAGCAAAGAACCAATACGCCCGGTGGTTCTGCGGTGTTAAGTCACCGTATACTTACGGAGAATTTGAATTAGGAGACGTTTACGTTTCAGATATCAAATCGCAGGCTACTAAGATAATGGAAGGCGCTGACCAATGCGCTGACTGGGTAGCTAACCACTAAGAGTTAACAACCTCTAACGGGGTGGTTTCAGGAGCCGAATTCCGACCACCCCAAATGTTAGACCATGCACCAATTTTTTATAGGTCACTGCGGAGGGTGCCCCTATATAAGGGGTTGGGCGTCCCACTTTAACACCCTCCTGATAAGACCTTTTATCATTCTAAGGTTGGGCCTGTGAATTTTCAAACGGAAACCGTCAAGAGTAATTCAATTTAAGCAGATTGACCATTGACACAACATTTAGTTTAAGGTTTAAGTAATAGGGAAGGATTCAACGTTTCGTGTTTCCTCTCGGTGTTTGAGAAAAGGCTCTCAGTGAGTATTTAAGATACCACCTTAACAAGTGACAAAGAGACATTGACAGAGTGACGGCTACGCATTTATATCTAAACTTTAATAGCTAATTTGCGAGTGGTGACTACTTAACAGGCCCGATTATACGAGCTCTGTATAAATGTAATTGGGGAGGAATCGCCTCCCCTACGTTTTTTCTATTAACTAAAATTAATTAGTTATTTATTCCATTGCTTCAAGCTTAGCCTTAAGCTCAGTCAATGAAATTCTTCCAGATTTTACAGCAGAAATTATACTTTCCGGTGTTGCGGAAACTTTCCCAGCTCCGAGTCTACGGGAAGCTTGTAATTCTACAATTCGGCTTGTAATTGCTGACGAGGTTTTAGAAAACTCTTCAACACTTAAAACGTCATTTAGAGCTACGAGCGTATCGTATTTTACTCCGACGGGTAGACGGCCCCCCTCAGTAGCGGTAAAACCTAATAAAGACATTAAGTTCTTTACGATTCCACTATTACGAGGTGCGGACAAATAATCCATTGCTGTGCTTTTCTGGTGTTCAGTTGTTTTTGGCATTTTTTAACTCCTTTCTTGGTATAATACAGAAGGTTTGAAAGTATATAAAGCTTGTGGTAGAAATCATATATAAAGCCCCTCGACCCTTATATACCCTTGTTTAGGTTCCGCTCACTACTTTTCGTTTTATCCGCCCATGGTCTATTTTTTAACACATGCTCGCGTATAGAGCTGATACAGTTTATATCTTTAGCTCCATTAAGTTCTATAAAAACCTAACGGACGGTAAGTCGTAACCTCGCGGTGAGAAATTTATATTTTTAAAATGCTCTATTGAGCTTATAAACTTTATATTACACTTTGGGGGCTCTATATCGCTCGTTGTCTGGCTCTACTACGCACAGCGGGGGTGAGAAACGGTATAACTCACTGAGTAAACAGAGCTTTCTTTTGTTCTATACGTTTGCGTTAAACAAAATACTATAAACATTACGTTGCTCTAATATTATAATTAAGCTCTATTAAGATATTAATAGGCTCTATTAAGCAATATATCTTTTGCTCTATTAAGATATATAATTATAGACCTATATAAAGCTTGTTCTAATATAGCTCTTAATAGAGCCTTATCTTAATATAGTTTAATATAGTCACCCGTTTTTTTATAAGTGTGAGCGGGATTTGCATACGATTAGCGTTAAGCACGAGCCTATACGTTTAGACCCCAAAAACCACCGAAACACTTAAATACTTTGAAACGTTCTAATATTTAGGTTAAAAATGAGCAACGACGAAATCAAGCAAATGCTTAAAGATATAACGCCAGAACAACTTCTATCACTGTTAGCAGAGATAAAAGGTAACGGTCGTAGAAAGATAGACACTTCAGCAAGGGAACGTAAACAGGCAAAGACAGCACTATACTTTAGTGTAGCACCCCTACCTTACAAAACAACTTACGAAGAATATAAAATGCACTCCGACTCTATAAGAGAGCAAGTAATATCAGGAGTAGATTTATAATGTTATACGACAGTCCTTACGGTAGTTATACGTATAGAGAACTAATGGCAATAATAGGAATGGATAAAGATTATATAAATAAAATGCGTCTACAACTATTAGCAATGCCAGACAATGGTAAGAAGGTTGCATAAATGAGTGATATAACATTAGAAGATATAAGGTCAATGATTAGAGGTAAAGGAAAATATTCTTTAATCAGCGTAGATAATGATAGTGATAAACATTATCGAACTTGGGCTACGCTTGTCAAGAAGGTGTATCCTGAGACAGGTGACAACCTATACGAGACCCAACGTGGAATGAGTCGTATAAGAGATACACTTAGTATAATGGAAGCTAATGATATAAATAGTATAGTTAATACTCTTAAGAAATACGAGGTTAGTGGTAGTGTAAGACCTATCAGAGGAGTAAAGACCTACGCTTACGATAAGAGTAGATTAGATAATAGAATGTATAAGAGAAAGAGGTCGAACTAATGGATAAGATAATAGATAGTTATACTGTGTCGTGCAAGGTATACGTAGGTGAAAAAGAAATAGACGTAGAGTTGCCAGAGTATATCTATAACAGGATAGATAAGTATATAACTGAATACGAAGAGTGGTTGAGAAGCGGATAAAGGATAAGATGAAATTTGATGACACAGAATACCTTATACTATTAGCATTAATGCTGAAAGATATAGAGGCCAACCAAAGCTTTATAAAAGAGCAACGTATTGTTAAGATTGACGACGCTGAGATTTTCAAAGCTGAGAAAATGTATGAGGATATAAGATGAGTAGTAGAAGTGAAAGGTTTGCAGTAATAGGTGACTTAACAACTCAGCTTGTTAAAATGCAAGACAAACGTAGATACCTTGTAGAATGTAGAGGTAAATTGTCGCGTGATGACTTCTATGCTATTGAAGAATACAATAAGCAGATAAAAGAGTTAGACGCTGAGATTTCTAAAAAAGAAAAAGAGGTAAAAGATATGAGAGAAACGTATGCAACCGAGCCAGAAGAGGAATATACTCCCGATGAAGAGTTAATGATGTATGACGCTTACAATGTAAGACGTATGTATAGGGAATTATTCCCTGAAGAGTATAATGACATCAGATATGATGTTATGTTAGATGATTGGGGTGCGTTAGCCGAATGGATGACCAACAATCGTTATACCGAAGAGGTGGAAGATATAACTCCTGAGATAGTTATAGATGATTCAGTTATAGGTAAACTTAAATCAAGCGTAGCAATACCTGAAGAGTTTAAGTTCGCAGATAACATGACCTTTTACACTATGCTTAGGAATATATTTAGGAATAAGTATATACTTGTGACCGGCCCATCCGGTTGTGGTAAGTCATCTTTAGGTAAGATATTAGCAGAGATAAGTAATAAACCATTCCATCAGTTCAACTTTGGTGATACTATGAATCCGGCCGCGAAGCTATTAGGAGACACTAAGTATAATCAAGAGGATGGAACGTGGTTTAAGCCATCTCGTTTCGTATCAGCCTTAGAAGATAACAGTGGAGCATTCATTATGCTTGACGAAGTGACAAGAGATAGGACAGGCGACTTAGGTAATATACTTATGCCTGTGTTAGATGGTCAAAGATACTTAGCGTTAGACGAAAGTGATGACGCAGACATAGTTAAGTTAGATACTAACGTATTCTTCTTCGCTACTGCTAACATAGGTAGAGAATATCTTGGGGCGGCCAACGACTTAGATAGAGCTTGGAAGGATAGATTCACTGGAGGTATATACGAATTAGATTACCTACCACAGAATAAAGAACAGGAACTATTACAGAATCGTGTTCCACATCTCGAAGATGATGACGCAAGGCGTATAACTGAATTTGCTAAGAAGATTAGAGATTTATATAAAGCAGAAGAGTTAAACGTAGCAGTATCAACACGTATGTGTCTCGCTGTGGCTGAATTAGTAGTAGATGGTATGACTTTGCTTGAAGCATTGAAGCATACAGTGCTTCCATTCTACCCTATCACTGCTGGTGATGACACGGATAGAGTAAAAGTTATACAAGCTATACAGTCTATGGGAGATTAAAATGTCTAAACGTAGAGCTAAGAAGAGTATGTATTGGCATCAGTCTGCAAAAATACTATTAGAACATGGGCTGAGTCCCTCTGAAGTAGCTAAGGCTATAAAGACCGTCTTCCCCCATACTGTAGTGACAGGCAGACATATAGGTGCATACAAACGTAGATTAGTTGGCGACAATATGTTAGAGAAAAATCTCCCTAAGACAATAAATATGCAAGAAGCATATAGTATGATGCATGGAATTATATCTGATGAAGATAGTTTCATATATCGTTGCACAGTTGGTTCAGCCAAACGAACTCTAAAGTGTTTTGAGTATAAACTTACACAACAGGCGATAGAGCCTAAGGAGGATATAGATAAATGGTTGTCAAGCATGACCCACATTACACAGACGTAGACGCATGGGCAGAAGTAGCAGATGATGATTACTGCTATGAATGTTCTAAATGGATAGAAGCAACGGATGACGATTGTTGTCCTATATGTGAGAAGTCACTAGATTATAGTGATGAATGGATAAGTTCTACTACTGCTAAAGTAGCTATATCAGAAGCACCAAAGGTAAATACCTATACCGGAGACATATGGAACCGAAGTAAAGGATATGTTTGGGGTGGTGGTAATAGCTGGTGGAATAGTGGTAGCTCTGCCTATACCGGTGGAGTATCGAGTATGTGGGGTAGTTGGAGTGGTAATTCTACAAATACTACAGATGCATCTCGTATGCTTAAACATAAGAGACATTTAGATAGTTTGTGTAAAGTAGTGGACCCAACAGTTAGTCATAGTTTAGATTGGTCAAGTGATACGAGAAATTACTCTGATATAAAAAGAGGATTAATTCGTATAGATGGAAATCTTCTAAGAGA
>Ga0080013_1003423_pt1 | contig 16762 bp, 38 predicted proteins | sample ETNvirenome_6_85_FD_69236 | JGI IMG/M metagenome (GOLD analysis project Ga0080013, IMG submission 69236) | Marine viral communities from the Pacific Ocean - ETNP_6_85 (SPADES assembly) (version 2) | ecosystem: Environmental > Aquatic > Marine > Oceanic | place: Pacific Ocean | collected 2013-06-19 | reverse complement strand
TCTGGTGGCATACATATTGTATACCGAGCCAAAGGTCCGAAACTTGGTCTTCCCTCTGGTCAATAAATACCTGAAAAGGTACGATGCCCAGATTGAAGCCCTGCTTGAAGACAATCTAACAAAAGCCCAGATGTCTGCCTATTTCAAACTTGATGAAATACTCAAGACCCAAGTTAAGAACGATGTTCTCAGGAACGTGGTCCTAACAGCTTGGGATGAAAAAGACGATGAACTAAAAGCCCTCGTCAAAGGCAAGATAAAAACCGCACTAAATAATGCACGGTAAAATACCCAATGGGGAGGGGGTTCAAAAATTCTCCCCGATTTTTTTATGACCAAGCCAAGTTGGGATAATCTCTGGGTGTGCAACTGTATATATGGGCACTATAGCTGTACCTGTGACGGGGCAACAGGGAAACCCCGCAAAAAATAGACCCAATTTTTTTTTAACATCGCTGCCCTTACTTAAACCATAAGTAATAGACCACAATCAATAAACATAACCCGTTCCCTATGGCGTACAGGAGTATCTCTGGAAACGTTATGTCCCTTAGAATGTGAGGTAACCTCGATTCCTTTGTTTTTATTGAACCATCTTTTAATCTATAATGTGGAAGATATTTCCAGCAATCAGGACACAACTCTGCCATTGCCAAATAATTGGGCTGGTCGAAATACACATTACACCTGATGCACTTTTGCCAGTTCATATATTCATATCCCTACCTAACTATAAATCCCTTGCTACCAAATACCCCGAAATTTTATAGGATTTGTTTGAAGGGGTGGTAGGTTATAAAGACACAATAGAGAAGATACTTTAGACCCTCCCCTCCGTGAAGCCATTGAGATGAACACTGCCCACCCCCTCGAAGACTCGTCCCACCCCTGTAACCGATGAAGATTAAGCCTAATAACACTATGACATTGAAGACCGCTATGTGTTTGTTTGATGAAAAACAACATATCAAGAAACACATTGGAGTAACAATGGGAAGAACAAAACTACCAGACAAGAAGACAATGGATTTCATTGTCAAGACTCACGAAGAGACAGGGAAATATCCCCACGAAATTCTTGAGTTAATCGAGCGTCTGCCAGAATCGAGATTCAGAGTCACAAAGAATGACTTTGTTCCGAAGAAAGACAGATTCGAGTTCATTTATAATGGACTCAAGGCAAATCGGGAAGAACAAGACCGAAGAGCAAAACAGGCTTCAACTCAGAAGAAGCCAACGCCTATGCATAATACAGACACTTGCGGGTGTTTGAATTGTGAGCGTGTAAGACGTGAACAGTATATGCAGGGCGAAGACTATGCAGGGGTTGACTACTACAGGTAGTCGGCTTTCTGCTTGTTAGCTTTCACTTATGACTAAGTGGATTTGTTGCGGTGCTATTCAGGGTGACTTGGGTAGCATCCGCTGCTTGACCTGTCGGAAGCCTTACTGGAAGGCAGACAGGCCACCAGAGATGAGTAAAAAGAGGAAGAAACTTATAGAGAAAGAAAAGGACTACTATAAGGAAGACTAAATAGACCTTGAATACTGTATTTTATGCGGCATAGCCGATGAATGTTGTATGGTATGAGACTGTTGACCTTGAATAATATATGAATAAGAGAGAAAGAGAATGGGGGGTCTATAGTAAGAAGAACCCTTCGGGTTCCCTTAAAGACAATGAGATGTATAATATGAGACAATCGAGCCTAATACACACCATACATTAGTGACTGTTTATTGTGTGTGTTTCTCCTATACCGGACTCTTCTAAGATAATCGTTGTTACTGGGCAGCGTGGTTCGCAGATTCGTGATGTAAAGAACTTTCGAGCTATGATTGTTTCTTTCTTTGAGTCGTTACTCTTCGAGAAGAATCCTTCGGAATACACTTTGATTCACGGTTGCTGTAATGGTGCTGACTTGATGGCTGCACAGATTGCTTCTGACCTTGGTTTGACTGTTATCGGTATTCCAGCTGACTGGACTCGCTATGGCAGGGCTGCTGGACCAATTAGAAATCGTTTGATGCTTGAGTATAAGCCATTCATTGTGGCTGCGTTTCACGAAGATATTAAGTCATCGAAAGGCACTAAGAATACTGTCGTCACGGCCTTGGAGATGGATTTGGTTGTATGGGTTAGCTGGAAGAACAAGAACCCTTCGGGTTCTCTGAAAGACTCGGAGGGTCTATGACCGTATTTCGAGTAATGGGTGTGAACTTAGAGATTGGGCCTAATGCACACAATACATTAGTGGGTTGTTTTGTATGTGTGTGAGAGTGACTCCCGAGGTCTGTAAGGCCAATCCTGATGTTCTCTTTGTCTTTGGCGATAATTGCGAGGGGTGGGGGAAGAAAGGTCAGTCAATTATCAGAAACGAACCAAACACGATTGGCATCCCCACGAAGAAATCGCCATACGTATATATGAGTGATGAAGAATTTGAAGATAACAAGAAGGTCTTGCAAGCATCCTTTATGCAAATAGAGGAATCCGCCCCGCACTATGAAGAAGTTTTCTTTATTCCTAACATTGGATTAGGGAACGCTGACCTTCAGAACCGTGCTCCTAAGACTTATGATTTACTCATTAAATACATAAGAATTTTTATGCTAGCCAACCCGCACGGGGGTTGGCAATGAAAGACAAGAACCCTTCGGGTTCTCTTAAAGATAAGGGGTCTATGAACAGATTAAAGACAAGAAAAACCCTTCGGGTTTTCCCTAAGATAATGGATGTTAAGGAAGAGACTGGGCCTAATACATCAATAACATTAACAAGTGATATTATGAGTGATAGAGTATGCAGGGAATGTAGAAGGCTAAGCTGGCTTTGTGAATGCTGGATAAAAGAATGGTTGAAGGTGTTGGAATGAGATGTGAAGAGTGTAAAAGAATGCTAAGAAATAGTATAAACACGCCAGATGCATATTGCATCTGGTGTTGTGACCCCATAATAGAGGAATATTAATAATGGTTAGAGTAAAGAATATAAGAACTGAAGTATTTGATGAAGATAAAGATGTTTTCATTGGTAGAGGTAGCAAGTGGGGTAATCCATATGTTATTGGGAAAGATGGAGATAGGGATTTAGTTATTGAAAGATATATTGATTATTTTGAGAATAATAAAGAATTGATTAAAGATATTGAAGAATTAAAAGGTAAGAACTTGATATGCTATTGTTCACCAAAGGCGTGTCACGGTGATTATTTAATAAAGAAAATAGGTAAGCTATGAGCACAGACAAAAAGGAATCAGATAAAAAAGAATGGCTGATAGAGAAAAATCAGCTTCTCTTCAGATATCTGGAAAACAGGAAGGTCCAACTTGAGTCAGAAAGATTCGAGATAGAGGCCAGATTAGATGAAGTTGTAAAACTCATCAAAAGAAATTCGTTCTCGAGAAAGGGATACATCCAATACTCTCCAGAAGAGGTTGAAGAATAAATGGGCGGTCATTGTATCATCTGTGGAGAAGAGTTCATTGGTCAAAGAGCTGTCTACTGTATAAATTGTTATAATAAACACGAAAAAGAGATTGAGAATTACAGAGCACTATGTGACTATTGCAAAGACATTGCCGACCTCCTTGACCAAGACCCAGACAATGAAGGGTTAGCTAAGAAACTCAAAGAGTGTAATTGTGGAGTTGAAGAATAAATGCCCGAAGTTAGAAGAATATGTTGTCCGGAGTGTAAAGAAAAATCTACACTAACGAATAAGAAACTTACAGGACACAAGTATACATTAAAAGGAGGAAAACTCTCGAGATATGGAGACTCTGTAAAAGAAGGAGAGAAGATTAAATACTACTTCTGTAGTGAATGTAAAACCAAATGGGATAGAGATGAACTTGAGACAATCGAGACAGACCTTGTGAGTGTTTGTTGGACTGATGAAAGAACTGGAAAGAAAGTAGTTAGACTACGAAAGAAAGGCACTTCTTACAAGAAAGGAAAAAAGAGTAATAAATCCTACTGGAATAAACAGAATAACCTTCTGAAGAAACTGAGGGAGAAATAAATGGTCAAGAAGTTAGGTAAGAGGAAAAGAAAGGCCCTTGCAAAAGCTAAAAGACAGAAAGGCATCAAAGAGAAGTTCCCTGAAGACATCATCACGAAACTACTATACATAGGACAACAACTCAAAGAGTTAGCCGAAGAAATGGAAGTAGACTATGTGAGGATAGCTGAAGATGGTGAAACAGGTCCATATTATGAAGGAACAGATACAGTAGAACGTTCTGGACTAACTACGAAAGAAAGGTTAATGACTCAGAATCAAAAAATCATAGACAGTGGATGTGAAAAATGTGGTAATGACTACTGTTGTGATGGAGACCATTGCTGAATAATTAATCGCCCTGCGGGCTCTCATTAAGACAAAAAGACAATAAGGAGTCTATGAACAGACTAAAGACAAGAACCCTTCGGGTTCTCTTAAAGACAATAAATATCATAAAGGAGACTGGGCCTAATACACAAATGACATTATGAATGATATTATGAGTGAACACACTATGAATGAATTCCAAAAGAGAGAATGTAACTGTTGTTATGGAGGATATGTAACTTCCTCAGCACACGAAGCTATTGATGCAGACTATGAACCAGTTGAGTGTGGCTGTCCGTGTCATATCCCTATATGTAAATATTGTGAAGAAGAGGGCATAGGCGAGTGGAATGACTCGCCAGTTTGTCAAGACTGCTTTGAAGGATTCACAGGAAACAAATTCCCTGTAGCTAATAGCTATGCATACTTAGCTGGTTGGTTAGACTAACCAAGTACCAAGTCAAAATAATTAAAGACAATAAGAATGACTAAAGACATTAAGACAATCTTTAAAAATCCTGTAAGCACAGGTGAGAAAGACAATATGAGAAAGGGAGAGAGAGAAGAAAAACCCTTCGGGTTTTCCCTAAGACAACACGAGGGTCTCAGAGTAGGTATCGACAATGGATGTAAACAGGAACATCGGGGCCTAATACAAATATTACATACTTCGTTTGTTATGATTATTAGTATGAATGACAGAGGACTGATTGGCATAAGGTCTTCTGTAGTGAAAATGTCAACAATCAAAAAACTATGAGTAAGAAAATAGAAACTGATAAAGCGACACCAGCGTGGAAACACGTGGTCGAGAAAGAGTCAGGCAGTCGAGATGCATATCTCACTATGTCTGATGAGCAAACCACATTTGGCACTGGGAACTACGAAATGGTTCTAAGAGCTATGGGTTGCGAGGACCTTTCCTCCGGTAACTACTGGAAGAAGGGGAGTCGAAAGGATGGAGCACGAATAGATGGTGGTCGTGTAATGGTCAATGCTGCTAAGGCATTGATTTTTAACGACAACACTGCTTTCCTCCAGACGAACAAAGCATCAAAAGAGATGATGGTGCTGAACTTCAGATGGTGGACAGAGATAGGCCGTCCAGAGATGCGAGCAATCCAACAACAGCGTGGAAATCCTCAATTGAGGAAGATGGCTAAGTCCATCGAACAAGTCACTAACGAGTTGGCTCACTATGAAGCCAAGCCGGAAGAACTTAGGACTATTGTAGAACAACAACAGTCAAGTCTATTGAGTCACATTGATTCAGAAGAAGTTCGAACAGCGACAGTTGACGCTATGTGCAAGAAATTCATTGCAGATAGAAAGGAGTTCCTCAAGAAATCATAATTGAGGTAATCTCAGTCAGATAGTCAGAAGAAATAAAAGCACTGGTGGAGGGATTGGTAAGATTCCCTCCGCTACTCTTCATTTTTTTTTAAGACAATAAGATAGAGGTAAAAACATATGACAATAACAACAAAGCAAAAAGACGAGAACTTCTGGATAGACTTAGGACTAATGATGATTTATTTAGCCGGAGTCGAGAAATGGAGTTACGATAAAGTCAGAGTTAACATTGAACACGACCTATTTGGTTATGAACAAAAGAAACAGGAAATGAATAAGTATTTCCTTGAGAGATGCAGCGGATACAGAAACCTGCCACTAACAAAAATGGAGATTCTAAGAGTAATAATGAACTGCTCCGACATTGATGATGGTGAACAAGAAAGATACAAAAGTCCTGATGAAAACAGAGTAAACAACGCAATATCACTGGCACTGGAGGATTCAGATAATGACTGAAGACACAGAACACGGCATACCCTTGAGTGAATGGGAAGAATACGACAATGCACTTGAAAAACTCCAAGAACTAATGGACAACAAAGGGCGTTGTGAAGGTTGTAAAGAAGCAATCGAACTACTCGGCAAAGAAGAAGACGACTACGTTTACATAAGATGTGATTTAGGTAGCGTTCACTTCTGTAAGGACGAAAGAGAGGGCGAATGACCAACTATCTAACTCCAGAAAATATGCTAGCATACAACGAACATCTAAAGAAGATAGATGAAAAGGTTGAAGAAGAGATACAAAAGTCATTCGGAATAGAGATTGATGAACTAAAAAAGTCACAAAGACAACGGAAGTATCTGAAATACTTGGTGTTACCAGAATGAATAACAGACTGTTCTTAATGACGTATTTCAAATGTGAAATATGCAAGAAGGTAATGTATAAGAGTGAAAAAGCACAACATCAATGTTGGACTGGAGAAGACGCAGCAGAATTTGAAGAACAACCTGATTCAGTGCCCTACTTCGGGAGTGATTACTAATGAATGAAGACACACTAAGAGTCGAGTGTAAACAATGCAAAAAAGTAATGCATAATATTGAATTTGATATGCACGACTGCCCCAACACACCTAAACCAATAGAAGGTGAATCTTGGAAAGATTACATAAAAAGAACAGGACAATGTATGCCCTAAGACTTACTCATAGCACCTACGTAAGCAAGTCCTGAGCAAGACTTGACCAAAACTGCTCAACTTTTTTGTCGCCGTAAGAAAAGACAAAAGACACGGCGCTCGGCGCTCGGCACGTGCTCTTGGACAAGCAAAGCATCTATTTTTAGTGCTCTCGCTCTAATTTACTAAACGTCGCTCGGCGCTAAGCGAAACGAGACGGCAAAATGAGAATTTGCTCTCAGCAATATTGATATATAAAGTTAACCCTGCTCTCAACATCAAAGCGCTTCGCTGCACAAAGAAAAAAAGAAAATCGCCTAGCGCTTATGAGAAACGTCTGCTAGGGAGAGAGAGAAATTTAGAGCATAAACTGGTTTTAGTTTGCTGAACTGGTTTGGTGTGTGGGGGCGTTAACACAAAGACCCAAAGCATACGTTAAATGACAAATTAGGGCATAATAGATTATTAGTGCTATATAGTATAATATAATAGGGCACTATCTCTCTATGCCTAATAGAGCCCATATCTAATATATCTTGCTTAGTAATTATAAAAGCACAATATATCTTAACATATGCTCTTAACACATATGCTTAGCTATTTAGTATATGCTATGCAAAGCCTATGCTTTATTCCCCCGTTTTTTTCGCTTACGCAAGTCTTTATATATAACCCCGACCCTTGCTTCTTGTCGATTCGGCACCACAAAATCGGGTGCTCTATTGATAGGAGCAAAGCAAAAAATGTTATCGAAAGCGGAACGTAAAAAGTTAGAGCGTGATGTAGGTTCGCTTCATTTACTTCCACCTGCTTTAAGGGTGGAATTAGAAAAAGCGTTCACTAAGGCGCTGTCCGAACAAAGACGGCAGGAAAGAGGTGAAGCACTGTATGAAACCTATGCTGGACAAAAGGACACGCCGAATATGAAGATGGAGCGTTATAGATACGCACGGCATATCCATAATGGGTTAGTGCCCTATGTAAAATGCACGTGCTTTAAAGCTAATACTAACGGCACATCTTGTCCATTTGTGCCGGATATAAAACTCGGCGGTCTAGTGCTGGAACTACCTTGGTGGTGGCGGCATAGATACTCACTGGAGCATATGGATGACTGAAGCAAGGATTGTAGATTGTGGCATTGTAAAAAGCACAGATGATATAATCTGGGAAGCGTTGGTTAAACTCGCTGCAGAACAATATCCCAAGCACGATACGTGGGAAGCAGTATATCAGAGATTCCTGCTTGAATGTGAATTATGGAGGCTAAGCGAAGTCGATGACTGGTAAAGCAAAGAAGATTATAATTCCTCCAGCAGAGGATTTAATACAGATGAGCAAGTATTTTGTGCGCTTGAAAGGGACACGACCTATGCTTAACCTGTATCCAGCAGATACTAAACTCAGCACAATCATACGAGAGTGTGCAGCAGAGTGGTTCAATAAAGACCAGCGGATGATATTCAACGCTGATATTGATGATTTTCTACGGCAACTGTTTGAGGCATTTGCTGATAAAGACGTAAAAACTACGGCAATCTTGACTGACATCAAAAAGCATTCAGGAATGGGTTATCAAAGCGGTGGAGTGTCCGGCATAAATAAGTATCACAGCGATAAGAGTCGTGTAGACAGCAGGATGATAAGGAGGAAGCGAAGATGATTAAGATAATTGGCGGCAGAAAAAGGTGTGACGGCACTGACTCGGCGACACGGCAATACTGTGTTAAAGACGGAGCAAGGATTTCGCTCTTAAACCCGGCAATCGGGTATGGTCCAATTCGCTCGAAGATATATCACGCTCTAATAGATGTAATAAAATGCTTGGAGGAAGAACAAAGCAATGACTAAAGACGGCAAAAGAAAGGCAACAGTCGCTGATATGGTTGAACTACCTAACGCTTGGAAGGTGAAACTATGGAACGAGCACGCAGAACAAATATTGGAAGCGTGTGAATTTCATTGGGACAGCACACCAACACCAGAACCAAAGCGTAAGAACAACAGGAAAACAGCGCATTATACTGCAAAAATGAAGCAGTTAAAGACAATAAGCCAGCACTGTAATGAATGGTTAAAAGCAGGACTATGCAGCGAACAAATGAAACACCTTGCTTCTGTGCGGTATAATGTAGAGCGAAAGATGTGGGAGATGCAAAGCGATGACTAACAGCATAAGAATATGTGTTTCCTGCTGGGAACATTGGGAACAAAGCAATAGAACAGTTTGGTGGATAGATAAAAATTCCCGCTGTAAAGATAAACGCTGTGAAGTTTATATTACGAGGACCGGCGAATGAAAATAATAAAGAACAGCAAATGTGACAGATGTGCTAAGCAAAAAACTCTTTACGTGGTCGGCAGGGGGAACTATGAGTTATGCTGGCCGTGTGTAAGTGCTTGGGGAGATGGTCATTAAAGAGAAAGCAATGAAAAAAGCAATGAAGATTAACAAATGCTGCCGTAGTGTAGTCCGGCCCATCATCGAGCAATCTCGACGCTCGGACACTGGTTCAAATCCAGTCGGCAGCACCACCGCTGAAAGGAATGAAGTGAGACAACAGCAGGTTTCAATTCCTGCGCTCCTATCCTCGCTTCATTCCCAGCAAAGAGAGGGTAAAATACGCTTACGCAAGTCTTTATATAGAACCAAAACCCTGAAGCAACAGTCCCCAAGCGGGATTAACTTAATGAAATGAGCAGCAGTGTCGATTGTGAGATATGCAGCAATAGCATCCCAGAAGGGGATGTGCAAAGCACAAGTAACCACGAGGCGGTTTGTGAAACCTGCTTCAATGATATGTGGGAGTGCGCTGATTGTTGTGAACAGCAGGTTGAAGATGAAGCATCTTACGAAGTAAGACACGGCAATATATGTGAAGATTGTTGCTCTAGTGGTAATTATGGGAATTGCTACTCTTGTGAGGAATTAATCTCGCTGAATAATGACCATTATTATATTGATGACAATTTCGGCAACAATCACTGCTGTGATGGGTGTGCTGATGAATCGCTTTATAATTGCGAAAGATGTGGCAATGAAGTGGCTTGGAGAGAGGGCGCTGGAACTGACTGGGCTTATGATGAATTGTGTCAAAGGTGCTGGGAAGGAGGGGAAAGCCACATCAGCAGAAATATAATGCGTGGTGCCGTTAACCTATCCATAGATTCTATGGCGGTCAAAGATGCATACAAAGCAGCCACCGCTGAAACTCAAGATTTTTTTAACTGGTTCTACGGCAGAAATATGACTGGAACCTACGAGCATAATATGTTCCAGATAAAGAAGGGCGCTAAATTTTTAGACTCAGAGCAGGATTGGTTTGAGACAAGAGCAGAAATAAAGAGCGAAGTATATATTCATACCGCTCAAGTTATTTACGAAATGATTAGCAGTGATGTGTTTTTAACAGAGCACAAGAAATATAAATTATATCATCCGCTTAGACACTTGTTTAGAAGAGCAATGAAATACTATGATTTAGCAGAGCGTCAATATATAGAAGGCGCTGAACTATCTATGGAAAAGATGGGCAGCGACTATTTCAATTTCCGCATAGAGCGGGCTGACACTAATTTGATTGCTGATATGCTTTCAGAAAATAAAACTGATGACGGCGCTGATTTGAAAAGAGCGTTAAATCAGATTATGCAAAGAGCATATAAATATAGGTTTCCGCAGCTATGTAAAACATCAAAGCCTAATTGGGAAAACACATTTCAGCAGTATAAGACCAATGCTGAAAATATAGAACTGAAACTTTCAATAGGTTTTGACGATGCCTCAATGAGGTCCGTTGCTGAATGGAACGCTGGTGTTAGCTGTCAAGAGCGATGCAACAAAGATAATTATGCTTTTGGTTTAATGGATATGGCCGTGAATCCCCACCTCTACGCTTTACTGCGTAATGGATTAGGGGAAATAATAGGTCGCTCCGTGATTAGAATATTCAAGGCAGATTGGAGCGATGAGGAAGCACCAGTTTATGTAGCGCCCTCAAGATTATATATGAGTCAGCTGTCTAATGCTAAGAAAGACGCTTACATAGCATTATTTATGGGAGCAGAAAAGTGGGCATCACATATATTTGAAAACCACAAATTAATTGCTTACCGAAGTTCACGGCACGATTCTCCAATTTATACATATTTGAGGGAGTGCAGCAAACTACGAATACGTAATGCGAGCAGTGGAGCCCCAAAGCTGTTTACTCAGTCGTGGATGCCGTGGTGGCACTCAAAGCCTGAAAACGGTGAAGCGGCTTATACTTATTATCAAGATGAAGAACAACAGGTCGAATACCGCTCTGTAAGAGGGGGAAGCGAATCTTTTGAAAAATATGCTGTATTTGAATCAATATACAGCGACGGTTACAAAATAATTGAGGTGACAAGTGCCTAAGCAGGAAAAAACAGAATTGAAAGCTGTTCTCGAAGAAGAAAAAGAAGAGCAGGAAGCCAGCCAAAGCATCATCACCCCTATACCAACCAAAACAGAAGCAATGTGTGATACAGATATGCTCGGCAGTATGTTATCAATATACAGCCCGAGTGGAAGCGAACATCCGATGATTGCCTACGTGACTCAATATTTGAGAGACGCTGAGATGGATTACGAAATCGATACAGCAGGGAATATATATTTCCATAATCACGTGGGCGGCGGAAGTCGCATTCTGCTTAATGCACATATGGACACAGTAGGTTCCGGAGCACCCGATATATTTATCGAGAAGCAGAAAAAGGGAACTGTGCTGTATTCAACAAATGGACAGGTAATTGGGGGCGATGATAAGTGTGGGGTCTTTGCTGTGTTGAAACTAATAACCAACAAAGCAATAGACACACCGCTATCAGGGCTACTATGTGTAGCGGAAGAAACAGGATGTAATGGAGCAAGACACGCTATGGAACATCATTTCGATAAATTCGATGATGTGCTTTTCAATATAACTATTGACCGCCGTGGAAATACAGATATAATTACACAGAATTGTGATTATCAGCTGTGCTCCAAAGAGATGGAAGATATGCTAGGTAAGTGGGGCAAAGAATTTGGTCTCAAAACCGAAAGCGGTTCCATTTCAGATGTCAGCGAAATTGTATCTTCATTAAATATTAACGGCATCAACTTGTTTGCTGGTTATTACAATGCACATAGCGGAAGTGAATATATCATTATGGAGCACCTGTATGAATCTATGGGCTTCATTAGACATATACTGCCACGATTGACAGTGTATTTCGAAGCAAATCCAGATAAGATTAAATACGAGCCAACCAAAGCGATATCAATTTGGGGTGGCGGAGCCTATGGAATAGGCTCTTATGGTGGATATGAAACATATGGCGGTATTAGATATTATAACTCCGGCAGAACGTGGTCATCAGCAGATAGTGACGAAGATGATGATAGCGAATCTGCAAGGGATAATGGCGTTCAACTATTCATAGACTTGCTGACAGAAATAGAACAGAAGGAAAGCAATTATTTCTTTATGGATGAATTGATTGAAGCGAACATACGATTAAGTAAGAGCGGAAAGTCAATAGTGGTGCCCAATGCATTCACGCTGTATTATGTAGAGATAGCAGTGATAGAAGATTACGTGCCGGTCTCTCAGAACGATATGGATGCTATAATAAGTATAAAGAACCTTCAAGCATTCGTGGATGAGGCAGCACAAAAGGAGTATGATGACACAGATTTCTAAAAAGCGAAACTACCAAGGTAAATCAGGGAAAATAAAAGTTCTTTGCCCTGAATGTAAAGAAGCATCAGCAGGTAAACTGCAATATTATCCAGAGCGAGACTCCTCTTACGAGCACTATTTTTGTAGTGTATGCCGGAATCAGTGGGATATGACTGAGGTGCTGACAGAAGAATACAAAACTGCTAGGTTTAGGGGCGACGATGGTGAGTGGAAATTTATCCAACATACTAAAGCAAATAAAGAACGATTAAAACGTGATACTAATATGTGGAATCCCAAGCAATTACAAGCAGCGAGACAACGCCGAAGTAATAAAGGTAAGCAAGCTGGAGGGATGACAAGGAAAGATATGAATATGCTGAAGAGGTTGAGAAAGAAATGAAGCAACTATCCAGAAGACAGAGAGCAAAATTACTTGCTAAATACTACGGCGGAGGTCGTGACTATTGGTTAAAGCGATTACTTGATAAGCGCAATTCAGATAGAGGAACACAGCACAGAAGATGACACAGATATATAGAATAAATACCAGCGGAGGATTTTGGAGAGAAAACGCCGAGGAGATAGTAAGAGAATGGCGGAACTTTGAACCCGTAGGTAAAATAATGTATGATACAGCACAAATTGATGAGGAGCAAATGATGCACTTAAACGAGCAACATATCCAAACTAACGGATTTATTGCCCTTTATAGAAAGAAGGGGCGTAATTACATATGGAGAGGAAATATGGTCCCGATTGCCGTGAGTAATCGTATCTTGTTGAGTCTTGGAGACTTGAGTGGCACACTGCTACTATATAAGGCTGGACAAACCCGTAATCGTAATCCGACTGTTAAATACCCGTTAAGGTTGAGTGGAAACCGCTATGTGTTCTTAACAGGGAGTAATACCTTTTTACTTAAATATGCTATAGAAGAAGGGTTGGCTGATGCCGAGGAACCTCAATACTATACTATACCATCCTTTTTACTTTGGGCATCAGAGCATTTAGTAGATTATCAGCGATACTTTGGTGATATGGCTTTCAAAAGAAGGGCATTTTACGCTTACATTATGGACCAATTTATGGATGAAGATATTTTTCAACAGGACTACAGCGAATATAGGGAAGTCCAACGTTCCGCTTATTGTGTGTGGAAAGACGGCGAAATTATAGAATGGTGGCGATATGGAGAGGATATCCATCCAAAGATTTAAATAGATATTAAGCGAGGAAATATTATGAATAAAGCAGAAGAAAAACTATTTGCACTCTTTGTGGCTGAGTTAATGAAGAACAAAGTGCTGCTAGATAACTTATGGGATGAGCCCCAGCATATGCTGGGACTTGGAGAGTTTGAAGTAGAGGTTGATGGAGCAATGGCTGTAGGCCCTATATTATACGACCCAACTAAAGCAGACCCCAGAATAAGAGAAGATATATTAGAGAATGAGTGAAGAAAGCGAAAATGAGTGTCCCTGTTGTAGCAAACAGTTAACGTGGGGATGTTGTATTGAATGTGGAGAATGCTATGACCCAAACCCATAAGGTAAAGAAAGCAGAGAATAAACGATTCGATAGACTAAAGGAAGCGAGAGATAAAGAGAGATATCGTGCTGGACTTCGCTATAAATGGGCTTTGAAAGATGGTATCTTTAAGTGGAAGATGGAAGGTGCAGATGACAGCCAGTAGACTAGCCCGTAAAAAGCAGGACAATGAAATTTTTGATGCTAAGATGAAAAAGAAGGAGAGCGAGCGATATTGGAGAGCCAAAGACTGTCGCCCTCCAAGGCCAAATAAATCAAGCGACCTATCACAGATAGTGAAGCTTTATCAAGACTTACCAGCAAGGATACAAGAAATATTAGTTAATCATAGAGAGGATGAATAAAATGAATGAAGAAGAAAAGCAGAAATGCCATCAATGTGGACAGAATAAAGCAGGTGAAGGTCTATGCAGCGAAAATGCAGACCGAAGCAAAGATATATGCTTAAGCTGCCGTAAATACAATATAGCAGTCGATGCTAATCCGCCGTCAATAGACGGTGAGATTATAGTAGGGTATGCGCTAGATGAAGGAGAAGATTATTCTTTTCTGGACCCCGAGCCAATAACAGGACATACACTGTTAGAAGAAATCAGATTTAGCTTGTATGCAACACAAGCAGAATTGACAAGATTGGAGAAGTTGCTAGATACATACGAAGATGTCAGTAGATTACAGCGATGAACCCGCTTGTGCAAGACGTGGCACAGGATGGATTGATTTTTCTAAAGTAGAAAAGAAACCAATAAAGCGTCGTAAAGTGAAAAAAAGAAAGAAAAGAAATGAATATTTGCTATAACTGTGAACGTGAGTGTGCCGAATGGCCTATGAGATATTGTGATGATTGTCGCTGGGATATACATTTCAGCAGAAATTGGAATTGTAAAGACTATACAAAAGAGGAGTGGAAGAATGAGCAAAGACTACAACGGCTACGAAAACGGTGAACTAGCCCCTCAAGGGCCGAGTTTTCATCGAGGTGGATATGAAAAATATAATTGGTGTGGCAGATGCAATCAGGTATGGGATAAGACCCATAAACGATGCGGTAATGATAGGTGCCGTAATATATTGAGAGCCAAATCAAGATACTATAGCAGGAGGGAAATTGAACTACGCCAACGGCGATAAGTTTAGTTGTGGCCCTCCTATGAGAGCAGGTGCATACGAGAAATGGAACTGGTGTTCGCCCTGTGGAAAGATATATGATAAAGAGCACAAGAGATGTCCTGAGTGCCGTCAAACTTTGAGATGGAAAGCAAAGGGGAAATCGTGCTTATGGTAACCTTTATATACTTTAACGATTCTGAAGATTTAGGAATGAGCAGTGGTTTTGGTTGGAGTGCTACAATTTCGGATGTAGCCTTAAACGAACCGAGTGTAAGCACCGAATGCAAGGACTATCATAAACGATGGTTTACTATTCAGTGGAATGACCACGGCAAGCCGCCATCCAACCGACGGGTTTTTACTTGTTTCCCGTTGTTCCGCCGCTGCTTGTTCCACAACGAGGTAAAGCAATGATGAAAAGTGAAGAGAAGCAGAAGAACATCATCCGCCGTGACTTGAAGTATGCTAACTTTGAGTATGATGAGGATGAGAAAACTATAATGATTGAGACACGAACCACCAGCAATGCGTTTAAGAATATGGCTAGCGCAAGTGGTAAGTTTGACCTACCACGACCTATTAACGGGCGTATTAAGCTTAATAAAGTATACAGTTTTGCACTGTTGAGATTTGTAATAAGGATTGCACAGCGCAATTGGTTCAGGAAATTAAAGAAATGATATATTTACACGACCCTCATACTGAATATACTGACAGGCAGTTAAGAGAAATGCATTACGAGGGTAATTGCGGAAATGATTGCTCTTATTGTAAGAAAATGTGTTGCCGTAATGGGTGCGAGAAGTGTGAACAATGAAATGTTTAAATTGTGGAGGCAATTATATAGGGATGAAAACATCTCATAAGTATAAGTGCCCTCACTGTGGAGATGGAAGTTATGGCAGAAAGTGAATGGCTCAGCAAACCGATATGGGTAACATCACGTTATTCAATTCTATATGAGCAGGTAATACCCGCTCACTTAATAGAAACCAAAGAAGCACTCGAGAATGAAAAATCAGTTTTGAGAATGGAATTAGATTATTTACATCCAAAGCGTAAGGATGGTGATTGGGATATGAGATATACCCGTAATAAAGGCAGAGTAGATTGGAAATGGCCCTGTGAAAATGTAAAGAGAGAGAGCAAGAAATCACTTCAAGAACTTGGGAGAGATTGGATAAAATGAGCAAGTATGACGATTTTTCTCTTACTGACCAGCAATTAGATATGTTAGCAGGACTTTTATTTGGTTTAGGCTTTGGGATAATAATAGGATATTATTTAATATGAAAAATTATACAATTAAAATACACGAAGATGATGCAGAGCGAATATTTATGTTAAAGATGGAAATGCAACAAGAAGACGGCAATGAAGATTGGGATATGATATGTGATATATTCCAGCAAATTGAGAATCAACACATTGAGCAACTTATGAGAGGTTTACAATGATTTGTAAACAATGTGGTAAAAAATTTATAAAAAGTGTAATGGGAATGTGGTGGTGCGAATGTCGGGCAGCACTTTGTAATCTCCATCAGAAGTATCCTCAGGTGATAAAATGACTGAAAAGTTAGAAGAAAAATACAA
>Ga0080013_1003421_pt1 | contig 16767 bp, 29 predicted proteins | sample ETNvirenome_6_85_FD_69236 | JGI IMG/M metagenome (GOLD analysis project Ga0080013, IMG submission 69236) | Marine viral communities from the Pacific Ocean - ETNP_6_85 (SPADES assembly) (version 2) | ecosystem: Environmental > Aquatic > Marine > Oceanic | place: Pacific Ocean | collected 2013-06-19 | reverse complement strand
ATAATAAAGGAATGGATACACACCTTTTAGAAAACCTATATCCTGCTTTAGGTTGGATTAATGATTTTGATGATATTTTCAGTAAGTCAGAAGGGTTTAGATCGGCAGGAATAGCAACGGCTAATTGGCTTGTTCCTTTTGCTAAAGATGTTACAAGAAGAGATGTTCCGTTTTTGAAAAGATTATGGGATAGGCATCGAATAGCTGGAACAACTATTGAACAAGCTGCTAAATCAGCAGATAAAGCTGCAAGAACTTTACAAAGTACAGGCGGTAGAGTTACTTTAGAAGGAGGAGGAGATCCGAAAGATCAGTATAGTAAATATTTAGGAGAATCCTTTTTTGAAGCAACTCAGCCTAGCCTTAGAGCTAGATTAGAAAAACGAAGCGAGGTTTTAAATGAACAAAGAGAAGCTAATACAGGAACTTAAACGTGACGAAGGCGTAGAGTTAAGACCTTACAAATGTTCAGCAGGATTTTTAACTTTGGGTGTGGGTAGAAATATAGAAGAACGTGGTATTACTATGGATGAGTCTGACTATCTTCTTGCCAACGATATAACAATTTGTGAAGAAGAAGCCACAAGAGTTTTTAAATGGTACGATACCTTATCAGATGTAAGACAGCGTGTAATACTTAATATGATATTTAATCTAGGCTTGACAAAGCTTTTAAATTTTAAAAAATTCTTAGCTGCTATGGAAGCAGAAGATTGGGAAGAAGCTGGAAAGCAAATGCTCGATAGTCGTTGGGCTAAACAGGTAGGGAACAGGGCAGATCGTTTGGAGCAGATGATTGTTAACGGATGATATATTGATTATGTATCTTGAAGAAGATCTCGACAGAGCTTATCGGATAGATTGTAAACTGCGCACTAAACAAGACTTAGCGTGGATTAAGCGTGAAGAGTTTAGAAAAGTTTATGAAGAGATGTTAGATGCGCATTTAAGAGGTATGCCTGATATGCCTTTGGAAATAGCTATGCAATCAGTAGAGAATATTCTAAGTAACGAAAGCATACGCTTAAACAACGAGGAAAAAGATGAAACTAAACTTACTTAAAAACGTGAAAAATATTATAGGTGCTGTAGCTCCTACTATAGGCACAGCTCTAGGTGGACCAATGGGTTCAATGGCAGCTAATATGGTAGCAGATGCTCTTGGATGTGAACCCACACCTAAGAAAATAGAAGCAGCAGTACAAGCTGCTACACCTGAACAACTTGCAGAACTTAAAAAGATTGATAAAGATTTTGAAGTTAGGATGAAGGAACTAGATGTTGATCTATATGCGCTAGAAACTGCAGACATACAGGATGCAAGAGGAAAATTCTCTAAGGATTGGACATCTCGTATCATGGGTATAGCTGTTGTTGGTGGCTTTATGGGTTACATATTCTTAGTCACGCTTCAACCTCCCGAGCAGAACAGCGAAGCATTAATCAACTTAGTCTTAGGTTATCTTGGAGGTTTGGCAAGTGCTGTAATCAGCTTTTACTTTGGAGCAAGTAACTCTAAAAATAAGGATGATTAATTATGGTTATCAGTCAGACTAAACTCTACGAAGCTTTAGAACTTAAATACCAAGCAGAGATAGTAAAAGCAAAAGCTAACCTTGAAGTATATTTTAATAATAGTGCAGGAGTAGGTGAGCATCCTGATATTGTAGAAGCTATGGATACGCAAGTAGATAAACTAGCACAAGCAATAGATAAACTTGAAGCACTAAAGGAACTAACTATATGAGCAAGAAAGGCGGTTTTAGAAAGCAAGCAAGACGGCAAGAAGTACGCAACAAAGAAAAATTTCAATTTAGAAAAAGACAAATACAGCTAAGAGAACAAATGTCTCAGGCAAAGAGTTATCATCAAGTAAAGAGATAAGTAAATGGACGATATAATAAACCTAATAAATCAGGTGGGCTTTCCTGTTGCATCTGCTTTAGGGCTAGGTTTTTTTATATGGAAACTTATTAACCGTATCATAGATGGGATGGAACATAAGATTGATGTGGTAGATGATAAGGTACGAGAGAGTTTAGAATCTATGGAAGAAAGACTTAGTACTAAACTAGATTCTCAATATGGGATAATAGTAGCTTTGATTGATAGAGTTAGAGCTTTAGATAATCAAACAATTAGGCAGGATGTGTTGTTGAAGACTCTCTTAGGTATACCCAATTTAATAGAAATAGATAAGGTGGCAAAAGCAGATCGTGAAGACCAGAGAAAAGATTAAAATTTTATTTTTAGGAGTATTGCCTACTCTAGTGCTTGTCTGCTTTTCTTTATTAAAAGCTGATGAAATATTACACAGTTTTAAAAGCCCTAGTTTCTCTGGAATAAATTCTTCAAGTCATTACCTTACAATAGAGAATCAGGAAACTACACGAAGGCAAGCTCTTAAAGATGAGATAGAGTCTTATAAAGATGAACTAGCAAGAGAAAAGGATAACACAACGCTTGCTAGGTTTATACGAAATTTAGAAAGTCGTATATACGCACAGCTATCACGGCAGATGGTTGAGCAGTTGTTTGGGGAAACGCCACAGAAAGAAGGCAAATTAACATTAGAAGGTAACACTATTGAATATGTTGTTGAGGAAGAAATTATTACACTTACGATTACAGATGAAACAGGCAGTACTACTACAATTTCTGTGCCTATCGGTAATTTTACTTTCTAGTTGTGCGCCTCGATATAGTTCACTACTTAAAGAAGGTGGCATACCTTATATAGTTATTGAACAAGCTTCTGTTTTAGACTTACAATCAGAAGAACTTAAAAACATACCTGCTGCTAAAAGAAAACCAGTAATAGCTATCTATCCAAATAGCTTTAAAGATCAAACAGGACAGAGAAAGAGCAACGGACAGTTTGCGTTGTTCTCTACTGCTATTACTCAATCACCTGAAGCTTTTCTTATCAGAGCTTTGAAGCATGCAGCAGATGGAAAGTTTTTTAAAGTAGTAGAACGAGTAGGTCTTGATAGCTTAACAAAAGAAAGACAACTCATTCGCAGCACAAGAGAGACGTTTGAAGAAGATAGCGGAGTTAAGCCTCTTTTACTAGCAGGTTTGTTGATGCAAGGCGGAGTGCTTAGTATAGATACAAACATAAGGTCTGGTGGAATAGGTGCTAGATACTTAGGAATAGGAAGCTCAAAAGAATATAGAGAAGATTTAATTACTGTTTCATTGAGATTAGTATCTGTTTCTACAGGTGAGGTTCTTATTGAAACGTTAACATCTAAGAGTGTTATTTCAGTAGGCATATCACAAGACTTGTTTAGGTTTGTATCTAATGGAACAGAGCTTATAGAGATAGAAGGAGGAGTTGCCGAGAACGAGAGTTCATCCATAGCTCTACAAAAAGCGATAGAAGAAGGTGTGTTAGAAATTATTAATGTGGGAATTATGAGGGAGTATTGGAAATATGAAGAAATTAATTAGTTTATTGTTGCTTATATCATGTAGCGTTATAGCTGACGATAACGAGATCTTTGTCGAGCAAGTAGGTGCGACAGCTAATATAGATTTAGAGCAGCTTGGATCAGGAAATATAATTGGTGGGTTAAACGCAGTAGCAGGTAGTATGACAGGACTAGACTTAGACGGAACGTCAATGACTTTAGACATTAACCAAATAGGAAACAGTAACAAGTTTCTAGGTGATATGTATGCTGATAGCTACACAGGGTTCTTTAACTTTGATGGCGATAGCAATACGTTTACATCTAAGATGGACCCGAACAATACGTTTGGTGCAGATAACTCTAATGTTAATGTTAATGTAACAGGCAGTACAAATACGTTTACGTTAGACCTAGCAACAGCAGCATTGTCAAGCGGTACAGATTTAGATTGGACTGTACAAGGCGATAGCAATACCGTAGATGCTGATATAGATTACGATGGCGGTACAAACTTCATGGATATAGATGGAGATTCAAACACGGTAGATTTTGATGGAGGAGGATATGCAGGCGGTTATTTCTATCTTGAACAGGATGGTAGCTCAAGGACATTTAACGTTGACCAATCTAGTACGTTGGATAATGATTGGCTTAAAGTTACTTCTTGGGGTTCTAATGGTACTATTTGTATTAACCAAGATGACCAAGGCACAGCAGTTGGATGTTGATATAGGAAGTATCACAGAGCTAAACGGACATACAAGAGTAGTAAGAGATAAGCCATACGAAAGTGTGCTTGATTTCTCACTTAACTCTATGGATAAACTTGAAACTGCTAAAGGCAGAATGGGAGTTACGTTCCGTGATGAAACTACCATACGACTTACAGAACATAGTCAGGTTGTAGTAGATAAGTTTGTGTTTGATCCTGATCCAGCTAAGTCAACGATGGCTTTGAACTTTGTCAAAGGTACAGGTCGTTTCATTAGCAGTAAAAAGAAACGTATACCTAACGACAACATATCTATCCACACCAACGCAGCCACGATTGGTATTCGTGGAACTGACTTCACAATCACAGTTGCAGAAACCGGAGAAGCTTTAATAATATTATTGCCTGACGAGTTTGGTAATTCTTCTGGTGAGATAACAGTAGACACAGCACTTGGTAGGGTTGTATTAACTAAACCTTATGAAGCTACTACAGTTTATAACTTTGAAACTGCGCCTACTCCTTCTGTTATACTAGACTTGACACTAGACATGATTGATAACGCTTTGATTGTAACGCCTCCTAAATCTAAAGAGCTTGAAACAAATCAAGAAGAAGATACAAACACCGCTAATCTTTTAGATGTAAATTTTCTAGAATTTAACGAGCTAGAAGAAGATGCGTTGGCCGAAGATGATTTAGAATATACAGAACTTGATATAGATTATCTGGCTGGTAATTTTCTAGAAGACCTTCTTGATGTCATACAGGAAGCTGACGAGCTAGGCAAAGCAGAGAAATCTTTATCGGCTGACGGAGTAAAAGGAACTGCTGTAGGGTATGATAGTAACACACAGATAAGCACGTTCGTTACTGATACACATTTGAAATTCCTAAGACAGATAGAAGATGCTCTAGAGATGAAAGTATCTAAGGAGGGTTCGTATAGTATACGTATTGAACAGGAAGGGAAGGTTAATCAAATAACTACGAATGGAGGAAGCAGCTCTATTATTAATATAAAACAAGGAAGTTAATGTTATTTAACGGCTTTGCCTTTCATTTTTAATCGTTTACGTTTGATATATGCTTCGTTCTTTGTAGCAGTAGGCGCGTCTATATTGTTATCTTTAGCTGTTTTAAAATCATCTTTACTAATACCGTTTGTATGTGTAGCAATATTATCTGGATTAGTTGTAAATAGTTTTTTAATTATATCCCACCAACTCATAGGGCCTCCTTTATGTTATACGAGCATTTAAATCCGCTTCTATTTTATTATGTACTCCGTCTAATTCTCTGGTCGCACTTCTTACTACGGACTGTAACAGGTTAAAATCTTCTTTGTTTAAAAACTTCTTTAGTTTCTTAATATCTGTAGATATTCTTTCTGTAATTAACTGTCCTTGTTTATTGAACAAAACTGTATAAGCTAATAGTTTTGCTTCTTCCCTTTTTATTCTTGGCATTAGATTATCTCACATGTGCCTGCACTACAGGCTAGTTCTTTAGTATTCTCTGTATTATCTTCAGTTTCATATTCAGTAATCTTAGACCAATCAACAACATCCGTTGTTTTCTTTAACCACTTTCTATACTCATTATAAGTTATCTCTTGATAGGGAGCTTGCTTATATGAATGATCTGAATAAGGAAGGAAGGAGATACCGGAGATGTCATCAAAGTTCTTATGCACCCAAGCGCCTACTTCTAACCATTCATCTTCTTTTACTGAGATAGTAACAGAGGGTTTATGTTCGCACCATTTATCCTGATAGTCTTTCCAGATCTTTAGATGCTCAATAGCTGTAAAGTCTTTCCTAGTTAAAGCCCCTTTAGGACTCTTCATTGGAAAATAAAATACATAAGTATGTTCTGGCTTAGTAAGATCTTCTTCATGGTAGACTCCTGCATCAACCATCATCTTAGCTAACGGATCTTTTTTATCTGCCCGAACAGTACGAAGGTAGTATGGGCTATGTCTAGTGTGAATACCAGAAGCACTATTGACCAGTTGACTAACTGTTCCACTAGGCTTCACACAGGTAATCGCTGCGGATTGGGGTATGCCTAGCTTCTTAGCCCATACTTTATTAACAGATATTGATAGATCTCTTAACTCTTCTAGATCTATCTTGTCATTTATCATATTAATGTTATCCATTATACCAGTAAGAGATACTCCAAGCAATGATTCTTGATTTGTATTTTGTTTCCACTTATAAGTTAAGTATCTAAAGTTTGTTAGAGTTGCTTGCATTGTACCGAGTATCGTGGCTGCTTCAACTTTAGCTTTTAAAATATTCATATTATCATCAGGTCGAATAACTACCTCAGTTAGATTACAGAACTGTTTGTTGCGTAGGATAATCTCACTACAAGGATTACAACCAAAGTCTTTATACTCTTCTCTTCTTCCGTTCTTAGCTGCTTGTTTTTCTGCTGCTTGTCTATTAAAGATACCGCGCTCGCCGCTTTTAGATTCATACAGAGATAACCATTCACGCATGAACGCACCAGTTTCTGCAGCGTCTGTATAGGCTACAGAGTTATTAGATAAAGCTCGTTGTTGATTATCTTCCCACCAAGCACCAGACTTAGCATTACGCATACGATCATCTGAAAGGTTACTGAGCGAGATTAAAGCACTACGTCTTACTCCTCCAACAACAACAACTTCTGCTACCTTACACATCAAATCGTGACAGTCTATAGATACTAATTTATTCTGTCCTTTATTTATTGCATCTTTAAATATGTTAATAGTAAAATCAAATAGCTCTTCAAGAGGATCAGGACCACTGGCACGGCCACCAAATGTTTTAAGTCTAGCACCATACGGTCTTATATTAGAGACATCCCATGTGGGAATCTGCCCCGCATATAACAAAGATAATAGTTCTTTGTAGGATTTTGCCCACCCAATTTTAGAATCAGCTACCTTAATAACTGTATCAGTATCAAAGAGTTCCTCTGGTAAATCAGGAAGTTGATTTATATATTGTCGTTCAACACTAAAGCCTACACCAGTGCCACACATAAGTATATATAAGGTTTCATCAAAAGCTCTAGGGCTATCAACGGCTACATAGCTACAGTTAAAACCTGCTACGTTATCCTTCTCTAAGGCTTTTCCTGCCGACATTAAGGCTCTCATGCTTGGCATAATGTTTAAATACAGTACGGCTTTCTCTAAAATATTCCTAGTTTCTTTCCAAAGAGAATCTTTTATATCGTGCTTATCTTTTAAATGAGCTTCAAAGAAATCAAAGTATCTAGCTACAGTTTCGTTCCATGTTTCTCTTCTTCCTAGTTCTTCGTTCCATCTAGCATATCTACTAAGATGTATAAACTGTTGATAGTTAGTAGGTAATTCTGTGTAATACATACCTTCTTTTAACATACATTATCCTTATTAAAATTATTAGATAAAAAATTTAATCTTTTTTTAATTTCTTGTTTAAAATTAGTATCGTTTTTAAATTTAAGTTTTAAATTTTTACCAATCTGTTTTTCTTTTAATTCTTTACTTGTCCATTCTGGCATTGATAAAATTTTTTTATATCTTTTTTTATATTTATCAAATAAAAATTCGTTTCTTTCAAATAAATTAATATGAAAAGTACTTCCCGCTAAAGAATTACATTCTCTGCAACAAGGAACTTTTACAAAAAAAATATCAGGATACATATATTTGGCCTCTTCAAAATAAGAAATAGGAGGAACATGATCTACTGTGTCAGCAGATATACCGCAATAATGACATACAAACTGCATATTATCATAATAAATATATTTATATGATGAGTTATATTTTTTTACAAAACCGCCTCTGTCATAGTTTAAACGTATCTTAAATATATTTTTAAAATTTTCCTCTATCATGTTATTCCTTTTGTCATGTTAAGAGTATGTGTTATTAAAACTAAAGAAGATGTAGACGCTATCATTAAGAATATAATAGGCATAAGCGCATCCCATAGCTGTACCTCTACTTCTAATGTTCCATCAGTTCCATTGTTTGCGATTTGTAATACCAGATACATGAAACATATTATGCTTTGGGTTAAAGCAAGGCCCGCAACTAAGTAAGCGGCTGCTAAATTTAAACTGAATATAAAATAAATCCCAACTCCCATTCCAAAGAACGGTATCATATATAATAATCTACTCACCATGTATTTTATCCTCTGTCCATAAGTGTATAGCTATAATAGCGTAGTGTATAATCTTTAATAAGTCACCTTGATTCTTATATTCACCAGTAACAGGATCAGGTTTCTTACCATAACGCATAGCATACTTCATAATATTACCCATACAAAAACCGTCACCATGTCCTGCATCTATAATCATATCAGTTACTTGATACTTTTCATTAGCGTAGTGTCTTTCATAAGTTTTATCTACATATCTTTTTATTTGTTCTATTGTATTTTCTTCGTTGAATTTATAGTCAATCACTTTTTAAACTCCTCTGGTAAAGTTTCTTCTGTGTACCATTTAAAATTATTTGTTTCAGCCCATTCAGCATGGGTTCTTTTAGTTCCGTCTTTTCTTTTCTTAGCTTGAGGCATAGGCGCATAAGGTTTCTGAAATATAAAAAGAAATTCCATTTTATCAGGTAAAGACTTTCTAATCCAGATGTACTTACTATATTCTGCATGATCCCAAAACCTTCCCTTTGCTTCTATAATAATATTATCCTTTACAAAGTCAGGCTCATACTTTTTCTTTATTATATATTCAATATTATCTGCATGGTGATTCCATTTCTTTAGTACACCTTTATGTAGACTGTACTCCCATTTACTATCGTACCCTTTAGGTACGTTCTTTTCTCTTGGTCGTATCTTTCTAGGAAATCTTTTAGGCATTAGCTTTAACAGTTGAGTCGTGGTTCTTAACAAGTTGCCAGTAAGAAAGTATACTATTAAACATATTGACATGTCTGGAATGAGATTCCTTTTCCCATACATAGTACTTAATTGTTTCTATATTTTCTCTATCAATAAAGATAGATATTCTTTCAGGATCGCTGCAGTCACATCCTTGTGCGTAAGCTGATAGCTGCATACCATGATCGTCAAACACTAATTTAGACGGCTCTTTATCTTCGATGTTGCTTTTAGTTTTAAAGTCTATGAAGATTCCTGACTTAGAATATAAATCAATCTTACCACCATAACCTTCTTTAGCGCAGAAAGAATCTTCCGCTATCCATTCTTCTTTAGGATAATTCTTTTCTAACCATTTTATAATTATCTTATACGGTTTAGTTTTAGCGCCGCCTAAGAAACCTTTTTCAATCATAGCGTGTATCTTTGTTCCTTCTTTAGCTGCGTTTAAACCAATGCTCTTAGCATCTTTCTTACAACGATATAGAAAAGTATTAAACGATTCTCCATCTAATTGTTTTAATGTAATAGCAGACTTTAAAGCTTGATCTATCTTCCAGTTCTCAAGAGAAGGTTTAGCTATCATGCCTATTATAGTAGTAACCGAAGGTACTAAACCTAATTGCTTGGCATCCCTTAGATTTGTATTTCGTTTCTTACCATTTACTCCTACAATAGTATACATTGGATCGCCTTCTTGTGTATACCAATGCCCCGATTCTGCTTTGAAAGTTTTAGTTTTAGAGTTCATATGGCTTCTATTAGTTTAGTTGCTTCTGTAATTGAAACTTTAAACCATTCTCCTTTATATTTTATTGAAATCTTTTTTAATCTTTTATGCGCTGTTTGTTCTGCGCTCCGTCTATCTTTAAAGTCTTTAGTATAACATAATTTATAATCTCTGAAAGGACTAGATGTTTGGTATTGATTACACCTGTCTGTTGCATCGACAGCCATACCAACTTTTATCCACCCATCCCAACAAGGATTAGATATAATATATACTTGTCCTTCTTTAGAGTTTTTATAACCCTCTAGAGAAGCAAAGGCCGCCCCTTCAAATGTCTTATATTTTCCCGGCTTATAGAACGGATGTTTTGTAGAAATATATTTACCATTAACAAACATTCGATCAGTATTTCTTTTGGTATATTTTTCAAGAGTTGAGTAACAAGGTATACATACTCTTATACTGCGCTTCTTCCTAGAAGGATACCAATTATCTGCGGTTAATTTTATATCACATTCTATACAATGATCAGTGTGTGTCATACCAACTATCTCCTATTTTATATTCGCCATCTAAAGGACAATTAAGATTCAATACTCTAGCTGTTTCTTGTATCGCTTCAACTCCAAGCTGTCCTACTTGTTCTGCTTGTTCTTCAATTACTTCTAACTGCCATTCATCGTGAATATTTGCTACAAATTTTGCGTTCAATTCAAGTTCTTTTATGCGGTTATAAAATAAAACAAGAGCAGTCTTCATTATAATTGCGCCTCCTCCTTGAAGAAGAGTATTCAAAGATGAATATACTTTTCTTATATGTATAAGCCTACCATCTAATGCTTTGAGATGTTGTCGCGTTTGTGCTGCTCTTTCAACAGAAGATGTAAGATTTCCAAGCGCGGGTAAATTGCGGATAAAACGAGCTCTAAGTGCTGAGCCTGCTTTAGCATTTCCTCCAACCACGCTTCCAATTTTAGCATCTCCAGCTCCGTAGATAAGGGCAAAGATGAAAGTTTTGCTCTGACTTCGTGATCCAAGTCCAGCAAGAGTTTGATTTGTGCTGTGAATATCTCCGTTGACGATTTCATTTATGTATTCCTTATTTTTCATATAGTGTGCCAGTACTCTAAGCTCTAAACTAGAAGCGTCTATACCTACTAACTTATATCCTTCTGGTACTGTCCAACATTCCCTACATTCTTTTCCGTAAGGTTTATTAATACTAGGCGTTTGAGCAACGTTGGGATTTCGATGCGTCATTCTTCCTGTGATAGCTCCGTTAGGTATAACAAATCCATGTACTCTACTGTCTTTAGATAACTCTAACCAAGACGATACTTGAGCTACTCTTTTTTGTAGCATCATAAACTCAGCTATAAGCGCGGCTTCTGGTATGTCCTTTACTTTTTCTAACGTAGTTTCATCTACAATAGGCTGACCAGTAGGAGTAAATTTATTAGGTTTCCACCCAAAGTCTATCAAGTATTCACCAATCTGTTTCCTACTGGCTAAGTTAAACTCTGTCCACTTTTGCCTCATAAAAGGTTTGAAGTTAGAAGTTCTTAAACACTTAGACATTTCTTCATTAGATAAGCCTACCTTAGAAAGCGTTCCATCCTTTTTTAACTTAGGCGAAACCAGTTTATCGTCTACCCATTTAGGTTTAAATGTTTCATGTACTTTCTTTTCTATTTCTACCATCTTTGAATTAAGTCTAGCTGAAAGCATAGTAGCTTTCTGTTCGTCTAACATAAAGCCTGTAAGCTCTTGCTCTTTCATTATCTTAGCTACTGCATGTTCAAGATCAATAGACTCTTGACTAAACTCTTCAGATTTCTTAAGAAGTTCATAGTAAACATCTGCGTTCAATTCTACATCTTGTATGCAATACTGCCCCATTTCCTCAGTATAGTTTTCCCAACTATCCGGCTGCTTTGCTTTTCTTTTTTCAACATCGTTAGGATAAAGAAGGTATCCCCAATTCTCTAAGCTGTGACCGCCAGTAAGTACAGGATTTACTAGCCTTGAAACAACAAGGGTATCTTCAACATGATTAGTAAGGTCGAGATCAAAATGTTTATTAAGAATAGGAATATCAAATCCTATGATGTTGTGTCCGATAAGGACATCAGCACTAGCAATCAGGTTCGCTCCTTCTTGTAGTTTATCAGGGGGAAATAAATAAGTATCTCCACCTATAACTTTAGCAACGATACAATGAATGACGTTACCTTCTAGGCTTTCTGTTTCTATATCAAAGATAACCTTTTTAAAACGGTAAGGGGCTATCTTGTTGGGGAGAGAAATCAGAGTCTGTTTCATATAATCTTCCTGTAGTTGAGTTGTATTGTAAGCTACAAGCCAAACCTGTATCACCAGTATATCTCGATTTCAAGACTCTAACTTTAGTTGTGTTAGCTTCTTCGGGATCGTCTGCTTGTTGGTTTCTTTCTAATGCAATTACACAATCAGAAAGTTGTGATATTCCTTGTGAACCTTTTAGGTGAGAAAGAGAAACTTCAATGCCTTGTTCATGTCCTTTTTCTCCGGCGGCTCTTCTTAGATGTGAAACAAGTATCATGCCTACTCCTGTTTCCTCTACAAGAGAACGTAAGCGGCTCATTAAATTATCAATGCCTCTTCTTTCATCCCCTTCTGTCATTACATTTACTAACATATGTAAGTGATCTACTACTACCCATTCACATTCACATCCTATTATTATGTAACGTAACTTGGAAAAGATTTCATCTATATTAGTTGCGCCAAGATGTGCGTGAATAAATACTCTTCCATCTTCTATGACGTTATCAAACATAGATTCAAGCTCTTCGTTGGAATACTTAGATCTCTTCTCAGATAAATAGATTCTATCATTAGCTTCGATAGAAATAATTCCGTCTGCTGTTCTAAGCCAGTTCTCTTCAAGAGCTACAATGCCTACGTTATCTGTGGTATTTTTAATTAACCAATGTTCTAGTTCTCTAGTAACACTTGACTTACCTAGTCCTGTACCGCCAGTAAGCGTAACTAATTCTCCTTTACGCATACCAAATAGTTTTCTATTAAGTCCTTCCCACGGATAAGGTACACTTTCTTTATCTTCTCTTTGTATCCAATCGTTCTTCTTACTAGATAGCTCTAGTATTCCTGATGGCGTATAAGTTTTAGATTCCCACCAAGCTTTAGTAAACTCTTCAAACTTACCTTGCTTGAGCATATCATTAGCATCTTTAAAGCCTGTGGGAAAAGACATAATCTTAGTCTTGTTTGGCTTTAATATTCTAGCTACCTGACGGGCGGCTTTTTGTCCGGCATTATCATTATCAAAAGCAAGTACTACATTCTCATATGCTTCAACGAACTCAATGCTTTCTCTTATATCTTTAACAGCAGAAGCACAGCCACGTTTAAGAGATACTACAGACCACTTACCGCCGAAGATTTCATACACGGCCATAGCATCACATTCACCTTCGGTAATAGTTAAGTACTTACCGCCTGTGTTTCGATACAGTTGTTCTCCAAATAATCCTGTGCCTTCAAAGTTACCACTAGAATAGAATCTTTTCGTATTAATTTCTCTAGTCTTGGTAGCTGCTACTTCATTATTATTATAGTAAGGGTACACATGCTTGTTGGTACTGGATAAAACTCCAAATGCTTTAGCTGTTTTAAGGCTAATCTTTCTATCATCGAGAGCATTATAAGAGCCTCTATAAGAATTTAAAAAGGTGTTTTTATCTGTTGGCAAAGTACTTACTATGGGTATATGGTTTTCTTTATCTAATGGTGATGTGCGCTTATGACAACCAAAACAATAGGTGTGACCATCATCATATAAACTATTGTTATCTTTACTGCCACATGCTTCACATGGGATGTGCTTTATAAACTTACTTTCTGTTCTTGTATTCAATGTAGTTCCCCAATCTTTATAAGAAAGTTAGATACTCCATAAAATGAGAGTCTAAGGAGAATAATATGGAGTATCTATATATGACTAATTGTTAGATTTAACTGCTTCGGTATCTGGCTCCTTGTCCTCTGTTGCAGAAAGTTCTGAACCGGCATTAACAATCGAAACGATTTTGTTTGAAAAGAAATTAATACCCGCTTGTATTTCTTCTAAGTCAAGAGTAATGGTAGCTTTCTTTTGAGTCAATCGTTGTATCCTACCGAAGATTCCTTGTGCTTCCTCTGGTAAATCCTCTACCGATATTTGCACATCATCAATAGTAATGTATGGTTTAGATTCTTCGACCATCAAAAATCTCCTTCATCATACATGCCCGCACCATCTTGCTCAATATATTCAACGAGATCAATTAGCTGTATAGCTTTTAAATCTCTACCTTTACCTGCTCTGCCTTTATACTCCCAAGCGTACTCGCCGTACTGTACCTTTACCAATGAGCCGTTTCCGATTTTAGGTAAAGTATCTACTTTATTACGGTTTTCATCAATAAGAACAGGTCTAGAGTTCTGACCGCCACCGTTCTTTTCTACGTTTCTTTTGAAGTTAATGAACCTTCCGTAATCTTTTTCTTTTACAGGGTGTCCACGATTTTCAAAATCAGCTAGGGTATCATCATCTAATACAAGATTAACTTCCCATTTGTGAGCAAAAGTAGTGTTAGGTGTAGATACACTTGCATAATAAGCGCGACCTGTAACTTCGCCTACGCCACTTGCGGCATTAAAAGTATTTTCATCTGCCATTTTTATTTACCTCTTCGTTTATGTTACATTTAAATTAAAAGACATTTCACAATTAGACTGTAGATTATCTTTAGCTACAAATTTTAACTGAGAAACATAACTTTGTACAGCTTTTTTTAACCTAGAAGGAGCAGTATCTGAATTAACAGAACCAATAACTGCCTTGCCTTCTGTGTTGACATCAAAAAGAACAGTAAGATTGTAAGTTCCTTTGCGTCTAACTTTGTTTACTGCTCTTTGAATAACAGTTGTCTTATTCCTTGCGCTCTTTTGTAAAGCATAAGAACATTCTTCTTGTATGTTAATGCCCGCCGGTTCTTCTTTAACAACAGCGACTACTGTATCTTCTATAACTTCTTCTACAATAACTGGCGCATCTAGAAGATCATCAGCTTCTATCTCTGCTTCTGGCGAAGACAGTTCCTTTAAGACATACTCCATATGTTCTTGAAAGACTTGATCGTTCTTCATAGCTGTGTTGATTGCCTCGTTCAATCGTTCCATATCTTGATTTAACTTTTCAACAAATTCAAAAAGACTTTTTCTTGATAGATTGATTTCATATTCTATAAATTTCTTATTGTCTTCAATAGAAACATAGGCGTTATCTAACTCGCGTCTTGATACTGCTTCCATAGATTCAGCCCGCATAGCTGATATATTTTTAGACACCTCATTTACTTTCTCGCCTACATAATTTACAGACATGGTATTAGCTTCAATGTCCTGTTGTAATTTATTTTGTAAAAGCATTAGACATCCAAACATAATTGTTAGAGTTACACATGCTGAAATAAAACTGTTCTTCATAATATTCTCCGGCTGTTAATTAATCCAGTTTAATCTTCCTCTGTTCTTTTTTCTCCAATCTTCATAGTGCGTACTTAGTTCTGCAAAAGAAGTTATATGTGGATACTTCTTTAAGTATTTCATAATCCATTTGGGAGTCATAAAAGATAAGTACATAGTTCTATTAGCCATGTAATAATCTTGTGTAGGGGCAAGCTGTTCTATATTGTGGATAGTAACTTGTGATGCTTCTTCTTCATTCAATAGTGTTTTCAACCATTCTACTTGTAGTGGTTTGATTCTTCTTCTCAATTCTTTTAATTTCTTTTGATTCATATTTAACTCTAAAGGATTTTAACAAGACATAAAGAAGATGTCAACAATTAAATAATATAATTACCAACACTAATACTACCCATACAAACATGGGTATAGATTTAAGTAACGCCTCTTTATCTTTCATAAATATAGATGTCTTTTCTAATAGCATCTTCTAATCTACATTCGCTGTAAGAAGCTGACTTATGAATATTGGGATTGTTCTTACCGAAGCGACCATGACATTTAATATATAGCTTGTGGTCTATATGTCTATTAAGAAACTTTATAGTATCTCTAAGTACCACCAGTCTAAATTCTTCTTCAAGATTTCCTCTATTTACTGTCATTATATAGCGTTTAGTTCTAATCATTTAGCTTTCTCCTTCGTGTAAGCTCTTTTAATATTTTCATTTTAAGTTTAGGTTTAGTTCTTCCGTTATTAAATAAAGATTTAAGTTCTGTTTCAGATATAGATTTAATATAGAAGTGTTGTAATGAAGTCATGTTAGTTCTTCTGTCATACTTCTTAATGCTTGGCTTTAATTTAATTGGCATCTTAATCTTCTCCCTTCAATGCCTTTTGCATCTCTGCATATTCGCGTTCAATCTCTTCATACTTTCCGTCTGCATAGCTTGGAATAATATTTGTAGTGCCTTTTAAAGTTTCGCGTTCCATTTCATCTTCAATCATTTGCTCTATGTGATAGATAGCTTGGGAGATACCAGATTCTTTTCTTAATCCATGAGGAATCCTAGTTTCTAATTGAGTTAAAGCAGTTTCAATTTGTAATAGTTTAGTTAGTTTATTTTTCATTGCGCGTTCAATTCTCCTTTTAATTTTAGAAGTTTTTCATCTTAATGTTTTTCTTTATGGCTTCAAAGTAGGGTTGTCTTAAATCTTGCAATAGCTCAAGAGAATTAGCAAGTTCTAAGATAGGCATAGCAGTCCAATCCCCTTCTTCAATCGCCCATTGAGTTCCTTTGATTGCGCCTTGAATATAATCTATCTTTTCTATGTCATTCATCTGAAACCTCGCTTAAAGATTTAACATCAATGACAGACTCGTCATAATAACTATGCTCATAACGTGCTATCCTATCTCCTCTATCGAAGTAAATATCTCTAGCATCTTCCTCTGAATCTGCCTCTACTTCCCATGTTTCCCACCAAGTACCATG
>Ga0080013_1003420_pt1 | contig 16770 bp, 15 predicted proteins | sample ETNvirenome_6_85_FD_69236 | JGI IMG/M metagenome (GOLD analysis project Ga0080013, IMG submission 69236) | Marine viral communities from the Pacific Ocean - ETNP_6_85 (SPADES assembly) (version 2) | ecosystem: Environmental > Aquatic > Marine > Oceanic | place: Pacific Ocean | collected 2013-06-19 | reverse complement strand
TTCCTTTACCATCACCATATGGATATCCACCTGCGTATAAGCCCGATGTTCCAGTACCTGCCATAGCCCCTACATATTTGTTTTCGCCTGTACCATTACTTGTTCTAGCAGTCCAAGTTCCAATAGCATAAGCTGAAGCAAATTCTTCACCATTTAATTCTTTTATATCTGCTGCTGCAATACCATTAACAGCTTTTATATCTGCTATTGCTATACCCATTATATTTTTTATATTATTAGCCATTATTTCCTTCTTTTACTTTTCCTTTTTTATAACTCTGCTACTATTGGGGATATACTTGGTACCTCATTTGCCATTGTATTATGCTCATTTAATGCGTCTGTATCTAGTGACCAATCAGTATCATAGTAAAAAAACCCAGCAAAAAACCTAGTAGGAGCAGTAATACCAGTAATTATTTCATGGTCATTAGTATTAAGGTCTTGAGAATAAGCATTTATGCCATTATGTGTCCATGAACAACCATTTGAAGTTAAGTTTATTGTTTCAGAATCCCCAAGACACCTTTCAACAAGGTGATTATCTTTTCTCTTAATTATTTTTGCCATAGTTAACCCCCTGAGTCTATTATGCAATAATATGGTTCCCTCTCATCATAATCCACTCCAGTAAGTAAATGCCCACTAGATAAAAAGGAATCCATATTTGAACCCCTGCAAGATGAGCCATAATAAAAACCATCATCGTCACTAACTATTTCCACTAAAGAACCACTATTTATACTTGTATAACTACTTCCATCATAAGTAAATACTTCAAATTCTTGGGAACTGTCATCAGTACCATGCACCACTATTCTCTGCCTACTTTCATGATAAGAAATCCCTCCTGCTTTACCAGATTGAGATAATACTTCTCCAGTTGCAACTGCTTGCCCACCTTCGTTAAAAGTAATACCTGAACCACTATTTGTAAATGCAAATATTTCAGAAGCAGATGCGTGACAACTGGCTACATGAAAAACATTATTACCAGTGTCATAAGCAAAATGGTCACCACCATACCTACCTGTAATACCTGCTGTAGCCCCATGATCTTGACCTTGTAAACTATGTCCACTATTATTAGCAAGTGTAGTTTCGTTAGCTTCTGTAGGTGTGCCTGAGTTATTTGTAATTCTTAATGCCCTAATATCATTAGCAGGGTCTGTAATACCAACCCACTCTGCATTATCAGGGTCGTATGCAACAACAATCATTGGATAATTTTGTGCTGAACTTCCTGTTACCAACTGACTTGGTGCTGGTGCTGCTGATAAATCATTATTTGTGCTGACATCAGCAATCTCTAGTATTACTCCATGTGGGTGATTGTCACTACCACCAGCCCCACCAGAAATCGCTTTATCGGCAGGATTCCAAGCAACTAGACATGCTCCATCAGTCTGGTCTACTGCTAGTCCCTGTCCAAGTAATCCTTGATTATATTTACCGGGATAGGTTCCTGAACCCTCACGTATTGTCAAAGTGGTACCCCAAGAAATAGTTAAAGGGGATGCTGAATCTCCTATCACAGGACCATTTATTGTTCCAACTCTTGCAAAAATTTGATTACCTGAGCCACCAATCCAAGCTACCCAAAGCCTATTATTATATTGGTCGTAATCCATAGACAGACCAGCAACTGCACCTGAAGCTGTAATCGACTGCTCTGCACCAAAATCTATGTCATTATTACCAGAATTATATGCCCCAACAACACATCTACCTCCACCACCTGCTTCCCTAATTCCAATTACTACATAATTATTATCTGTATCATAAACAGCAGCTACGACTGCTGTATCACAAGCTATGCCACTTCCTGATGCTTCTACTTGTCGATAAGATACCAATATACTAGGGTCAACTGATACTGAAAATTCTTCACCATTTAATTCTTTTATATCAGCAGCAGCAATAGTATTTAGCTTTTTTACATCTGCTATTGCTATTCCATTTATTTTTTTTACATTATTTGCCATTACGCTGCGTGTTCAATGGTTGTTAAACAAGGTTGTACGAATAATAATTTTTCCCCAACAGAATGTCCTATAACCTGAACAACTTCATCTTCTCCTGATGGTGCAGTGTTTGTCATAGTTCCAACAGTTGTAGATACATATACAGGTGCTCCATTAGTTCCAAAATCAGTAAAATTTTCATCTCTAATTAGTCCAAGCATCATTACTTCTACGGGGTTACCATCTGTTACATTACTTGTATTTACAGATACTCCAATACAAGGCATTGTTGCAATCGCATCAGCATTACATTCGTGTACTTCATCATCTGTATGTAAGTATACTGGGCTAAATGGTGTAATGGTTGAGCCTGCTTGAAATGTCATTATAATACCTTGTGCATCTTGGTCATCTATACTGTCTTGCGTTATCGCATCAGTAAACTTAACACTTGCGTTATGTGGTAAGTTAATACTTTTATCAGCAGCCATAGTTATATCGCCAGCAACATTTACACCTGCTGCTGCATCTAGGATTCTAAATCCTTCTGCATCACCATTGTCTGTAAATATTAAATCTTTAGCATCTGTTTCTAATTTAATTGTTATATCACCAGAACCACTCTCAGTGATTCTAAGCATCTCTGTATCTGCATCTTGGAAAATCCATATACCTGTATGTGAATCTAATGTAATATTTCCACCAGAGTCAACTTCAAATGGATTTGCTGCTATAGTAAGTCCTGTTGTTCCATCATGGGTAAGCGTAGCATCAGCATCTGCTCCTAAACTAAGGACAGCACTATCTGAACCTAATAAAATATCATTAGCAAAAGTTGAGTTTAAATTATCACTTATAGTTAAAGCTGTTGCCAATGCATTTAGTGAGCTACCAGAACCTGCTGCATTTGCAGTTTGGAATACAATGTCTCCACCAGCCCCTGAACCCTTACCTTGTCCACCTTGGAATGTAAGTGCTCCACCAGCTATATTGTTTGTAGTTCCTGCTGTAGTTGCTCCGGCTGACATAGTTAATGTAGTACCTGCCGCATCATGAGCTGATGCAGTTGGTATTAATTTGTTACTAGAAAATAATAAATCGGCTTCTGCTTGTATATCTGTTGCTCCATTACCCGTTAAAATAGCATTTGATAATAAAGTGGATACTCCTGTTCCACCATGTGCAACACCTACATCTGTACCTTCCCAAGTACCCGAAGCAATCGTGCCAACCGCATCAATACTGCCTTCAATATCTGCGGCAACTTCAGCAGCGGTACGACTCTCTAAACCGTTAGCAGTAAACCTAGCATATTCATCATCAGCTACATCCGCTGCGTCTATCTTTACTGCATTAGTATTTGAAATCCCAAATGTCAGAGATGCCTGACCGCCAATATCAGATAATACCTCAGAAGCGGAGCGTCCTTCAATTGATGTACCATCTACTCGTAAGAAATCATCATCTGCTACACCTGATGTAAATACTGGAACATTGGTGTTAGAAATACCAGTTGCAGCAACCGCAGCAGTGCCAAGACCTAAGTTAGTTCTTGCATCTCCCGCAGACGATGCTCCAGTACCACCATGGACTACGGCAACATCAGTTGCTTCCCATGTTCCTGAAGATACTGTGCCTAATCCTGTAATACTAGACTGATTAGCAACGGATACTAATCCAGCATTTGTCATAGCTGCTGTAGAACCCATTGTTAGAGTACCAGCGATTATAGTTGTCGATGCTGCTCCAGCACCAATTGTTACATCTATTTCTCCGTCAGCATCTTTAACACCTAGAATTTGTAGTCCTGCTGTCATTGTAGCATCATTTTCTGCTACATAAAATTTAATTCCACCAGCTTCTGAGCCATCGTCTGCTTCTATAATGTAAGCTTCCATTCTTGCAAGTTCTTCAGGGGCATTATCTCCAGCATCAGTACCATAGAATGTTATAGTTCCAATAGTATCATTATCAGCACCTTGTCCTGAGCCCGGATTTTTGATAAATTTTAAGAATCCAGCAGTTGCATCTGCATGTGTATTTTCAATTGATACTACAGGCTCATTAGCACTTGATGATGTAGCTGCTAAAGAAGTGGCAGAACCAGCTGCAACTGCTGCCCATTTCATACCTGTGGCTTCACCTGAATCTATAGTTAGAACATGGTCATCTGAACCACCCACAGAAAGTGCCTGTGGATTACCACTACCATCACCAACTAACAATTTACCTTTAGTTGACATATCTACTGCTGTAACATTCGATGTTCCATTACCAATTAATACTCCATTAGCAGTTAAAGTAGATACTCCAGTACCTCCATGTGCAACACCTACGTCTGTACCTTGCCATGTGCCTGAAGTAATTGTTCCAACACCTGCGATGTTAGATTGATTAGTTACAGTTACTAATCCTGAAGAATTTATAGCTTCTGTAGTACCAGAATAAATAGATCCATCGAATCTTACATTTCCAGTATCAACCCACATAGCCCAATTTCTAGTAATAGTTTGATTAGTACCTGCTGTTGCTGCAGCATTAATATATAAAGTAGCAGCATCACTTGTAGTTACTGATGAATTTGTAGCCGCCAATGTTGGGGCTTCAAGAGTTACATGTGTATATTTTGCAGCAGTTCCTGAACCTGAAGTATTACTATCTGTAATAGTTGATGTGTCAAGATGAATCATAGATCCATCACCCGGAGTCACACTCTTATCACCATCTAAAGTTAAGCCTGTTAAGGTTCCAACAGATGTTATTCCTGATTGTGCAGCATCTACACTAAGAGAGTGAGCTATACTTTCTCCACTTGTTGCTCCTGTAGAGGTAAGACCTGTACCAGCTGTGACGGTTGTAACGTAGTCTCCTGTAGTATGTGTACCTAATGTAATAAGGTTATCTAAAGATGTGGTACCTGTGCCACCTTGAGCAATTGCTATTGTAGTCCCTAGCCATGTACCCCCATCAATATTGTTTGCAAAAGTTACATCACCATCAGTATCCAATGTAATAGCTTTCGTATCAGCTTGAGCAATGATAACATTGTGGTCTCCAACAGAATTGATGACTAAATCACCATCTGCTGAACCTGTAACCATATCATCTGTAGCATTTGCTATACCTATTTGTGCCGAGTTTTCATCATTAAGTAAATCTAATCTAGGTTCTATATCAGCAGATGCTCCAATTTGTAGTACATTGCTAGCAAAAGTTAAATTTGTTTCTGAATCTAATTCAGTTGTAGTTGAACCAATAGTTACAAGTTCACTTTCAGTAGCACCATTTAATGCAGTAATTGGACTACCAACGAGATCAGTTCCATTAACTGCAAAAGTCATACCTGAAGCTAGATCTATACCACCATCGTCAATAGTTGCTATATCTGTGCCATCAACATCAAAAATATATTTACCTCTGTTTGCTGTGCTAGATGCTTCAACTGTAGAGAATTTTACATAATCAAGTAATTGAGCTCCTGATGTATAAGTTGGTGTAATTAAAAATCTTTCAGCAGAACTGGAACCTATGCTAATACTAGGGTTACCATTATTAACTGCGTTATACATAGTAACGTCACCTGCTGCTATATCTGTAGTAGCTCCAGCAGCTCCTATTGAAGTTACCCCAGCAAGAGTAGTGACGTTTGCTTGCGAGGCAGTTTGTAGTGTTCCTGTTAATAGAGTAGCAGAAAGATTTCCACTATTTGGATTGTAGTTTAGATTTCCATCCATTTCTAATCCATGAGCTCCAGTTGAAGTAGCGGCATCAGCTACGAATGTAATTAAATTACTTTCATCAGTACTTTCATTATCTGTAACTGTTATAGTAGATACACCAGCCATAAGATTAGTTTTGGTAATATATTTAACTTTATCAGGTGTTTCCGAAACGTCAAGAATTAATACTAGATCATCGCCTGCTACAGAACTTAAAGCCTCTTGATCAGAAAAAATATCCTCATCAATAGTAGTGGCTTTTATATTAGTATCAAATAATGAACCCCTAGCGAGTCCACCTGTCATCCCTCTTCGTTTTGGCATTACTACTCCTATTGTTTATTAAGGTTTACCTACCCCAAACGATACCTCTGATTCTCGCTCCAGCTGAACCACGAAGTATACTTATTTTATCTCCTATATAAATTCCTTCATCAAAATATCCCTCATTTTCAGGGATAAGCATAGATGAAGAAGTTGCATCTTCATCAAATGCAATATAAGCATCTGCTACTTCTACAACAAAAGAAATCTTATTTACTTCTTCAAAAGTTGCCCCAATATCTACTGCTGTTTCAGCAGATCCACTACTTGTAGTAAAAGTAAATGTTTTATGCTTCGGATAATTCTGAAGCAGTTCTATTTCCTGTCTCCAAGGTCTTGCCATATTTTTCTCCTTATTTAAACTTTAATAATGTAGGTTTAGCATTACCTAGATGTAATTTTGTATAGTTTTTAGCTGATGCAATTCCGGGTATTTTAAACCCTTCTTTTCTAGCTATTGACTCCATCGACATGTATCTAGGCTTTTCTAATTCTGTTTTATATCTCTGGTTTAAACTAACTACATATTGCATTTCAGACATTAAATCATCAATGGTTGAAGCCATTTCTTCAATAGTTTGCTCTGCTTGTGATAGTTTTGTATCAGTGTATCCTATCTTCGCTTTTTCTTCATTAGATTTATGTTCTAAAGAATCAATCCAAGTTTGTAATTGATCTTTAATTTTTTCAGCTTGTTCCATTTTTACTCTGGCTCCAGCAGCATCTGCTTCTAGAAAATCAAGCTTTACAGTTAAATCATTAATTTTATTTTTCTGCTCTATACTTATTTTACTATTTTCTTGTGAAAAACCCAACAGATTATTGTACTCTTTTTTCAACTGTTGATAAAGATTCGCAACATCCAGATGAGTCTTCTTTTCTTGATTATATTTCTTTTCTACATCTTTTAAGTCTATTTGAAATTCAGACCTTTCTTTTGATAACAAATTAATATTTTTATCTTGTTGAATCCTACTTCTTTTATAAGATTCAATATCATGCTGCAATTGTTTTAACTGTTCTTGGAACTGATTAGAACTTTTTACAGCATCTTCCATAGCAGTTGCTTTGGGCGTTAAAGTTTCAATTTCTAATTCAAAAGTTTTATTTTCCTGTTTTAAGTCATTGATTTCCCCTACTAAACCCTTTCTATCTTTTTCATATCCATGTTTAGCATTATTTAACCTATCATTATTCTTTTCAATATCTTTATATCTACTAAGTTGAGATGTTAAGTCATCTATTTGTATTTGAAATTCCTTATCTCTTTTCTCATTAGTAAAAGAAATTACTTTTTTAACAGTTTTTCTAGCTCTATTCTTCTCAAAAAATTTATTCAGTTTCATAATGTGACACTGCCTCTGATGCAATATATGGTTTTCTTAATACAGCTTTATGTAAATTTTGAATCCATGCTTTCGGATGGGTTGTTTTACTTATAACTGATTTTGCTCCAGTGTCAGGATCTATTATTAAAATATCACTAATAAATATATTTTCTACATCTGCTCCATATGCCCCATCTTTACCAAGTATAATTCTCAGTTCATTAGATGTTTCATAATATCCAAAAGTTGCTGCATATTCATTTAAATTAGTTTTAGAGAATTTAGCTGCAACCTTAATTTTAACTTCAAGTCTTTTAGGGACTGTTGTTTTTTCAACTATTTCTTCCTTTTCAACAATCTTTTCTTTTTTTGGCTCCTCCAAAGTTGCATACCTTGGCTTTTTTTCTTCTTTCTTTTCTACTTTTTTTGTAGTTACTTTAGTCTTCTTTTTGACTGACATTTAAATCTCCTATCTTTTCTGAGTTAATCTCTTAAAAGCTCTAATTTTTGTGGCTCTTCTAGATGGTCCTTGTTTAGTTTTAGATGGACCTCGTTTAGCTCTAGATGGACCTTGTATTTTTTTTCTGGCAGCTCTTCCTGCAATTCCTCTTCTTGCTTCTCTTACTATACCTCTTTTATGTCCACCCACAGATCTTTGAGCAGCTCCAGTTCCTGCTCCCCTAATTCTTCTTTTACCACTAGTTGCAATATTTACTCGTCCAGTTTGAGCTGCAACTTGTCCAGCTTTTTTCCATCTATGAGAAGTTGGGTCAAATTCTGCTCCTTGGAATGGTGGGCTTGTAAGAATTTTTTCAAGATTTACACCATTTTTAGCTGGCTTCCTTCTTGTATAAGTATCTGATTGATCTTTATAGAAATTTTGTAAAGCTTTAAACGTATCTGAATCTAAATCTATATTCTTTTTTCTCATTTGATTTGCAAGAGTTCTTTCCCATTGTCTTTGTTGAGCTGCTGTCATTTCACCCGGATTTACTCTAGGTGTCAATGCATAACCTGCTAACATGGCTAAAAGAGCACTTCCAATACCTTTTTTTAATGTTTCTTTCTTTTTCCCCTCTTGTGAAGTTTTATTGGAGAATAGAAGTGAGCCTGCTGCAGCTCCAGCTAATGCTGGTAAAATTTTCTCAACTTTTTTATCTTCCTCTATATTTTTTAATATTTCATTATTACCAGTAGCCACTCCAAAGTCATCAGAATGTTTCTTCATAGCTTGATTTAATGCAGATATTAAATCTTTTTCAAGTTGATCGTTATCTACTGTAGTTGTTTCTTTTAGTATGTTTAGGAATCGTCTAGATATTGATTTAGATTTCTCCACCTTTTTTGGTAGTAAATCAAATACTTCTTTTAATCCTTGATTAATTGTTTCTAGACCAGCTTTAAAAGCCTTTTTACCTTTAGGATCTTTTTTTCTATAAGCATTGAAATGATCACTACTTAAATTTGATAAAGCATCTTTTGCTTCTTGAACTTTAGAATAGATTGGGGTTTGTTCTGATCTTGGAAGATCTTTATATCTTTCTAATGAAGAAAGTCGATTAAGAGCTCTTTCAATATCTTTTTCACTCTGTGTATTATATTCATTATTTTTTAAATTAAAATTTTCAGCTTTTATTTGAGGAGCTCTATCAGTCTTTTGTGCTTTTCCAGCCTTGATGTTTTTTACATTTTCAATATTTTTAGTTGTAGGTACTTTTTTTCTAGTAGTTACTTTTTTTCCAGTAGGTACTTTTTTTCCAGTAGGTGCTTTAGCTTTTTTTCCAGTAGGTGCTTTAGCAGCCTTTTTACCTTTTAGACCATATCTTTTATTATAAGCTTTTTCTCCTGCTGTGGTATCTTCTCTTTCTTTGTCACTTAAAGGTTGATCATATTTTTTGCTTCTGGGCATATGATATTTGTGACCCTTTTTTTGTTTTGAACTGGTACCATGATGTGAACCATATCTTTTCATGGCTCCCTCTAATCCATCTGGTGAATTCCATTCATTACGTTTTATGCCTTCAGCGATAGCATACATACCAGTTTTAGAAGGGTTTCTACCCTCTGGATTCTGTTCCAACCACGCACCTACAGCTTCAGGGTTTCTCACCCTCTGAGCCTTTTTTAATGTTAATTTTGCCAATCGTTTTATAATGTCCATATCTTATTATACTCTCTTTTTCAAAAAATCCTGTAAGTTTTTTGTATCAGATTTTTTAACCTCGAAATCTACTTTATTACCATAGTTTAATTTATCTTCTGCAGCTCTTTGTTTAGCTCTTTCTTCTGCTTGAGCTCCCTTTAATCCAGCTAAAGCTTCACGGCGATACTTTTCGCTTGCTGGTATTATTTTACCTGCTATTGGAATACCTCTTGCTACTGCTTGTAATTGGTTTTTAAGTTTAGCATTTTGAGCTTGAGCTTCCCCATAACCTCTAGATCTAGCTAAATTCCTAGCTAGACTACCAGCAAATGTAGGACCCATTATATCAGCAGTTTCTTTTAGATATTTCGATGCTTCAGAAATTAATTTAGATCTATCTTCTTTACCCTCTTTTCCAGCGAATCTACCTAAAGCACTGACAGCAGAACCAATTTTATCTCCCCATGAAGATGCTTTGTCTCCTACAGGTTCATCTGTAGATACTTGATCTTCTTTTGGTATAGATGGTTCAGGAAGTTTTTCAACTTTTCCATCTTCACCTGTTTTGGTTTCACCTGTTCCATCACCTGTTTGTTTTTTAGCTTCTCTTTTATCATAAAATTGACCACCTTCTGGTCCAGTATATACTCTTGAATCTTCTGGGGCTGGTCCATATCCTCTTGCTTCAGGAGGTATATCAGAACCTTCATAGTCTTCTTTTACTTTTTCATCATCAAGTTGAGCAGGTTTTATCTCATCATTTTTTAATTCATTATTAAGTTTATCAATATTTTTAGAACCCATTAATTTACGAGCAACTGCTAATTGAGTATTCATATGTTTGACTGATTTTTCATCTAATCCTTTACCACCATGTTCTTCACTATGTGCTAGTGAATGTGATATCATTTCTTTAGCAGAATCATAAGCTTCATCTGGACTTGCATCTTTTACATCCCATCTTTTTTTATTTGGATCAGCATCAGCTTTAGCTTTATCTTCTAATTTTTGTTGTTTAGCTTCTTCTTTTTGTTTTGTTTCTGCTTGTTTAGTTTCTTCTTTTTGTTTTATTTCTGCTTGTTTAGTTTTAAATGTTTCAAACTTTCCATGCTGTTTACCTAAATATTCTCTCATTTTTGCTTCAGTGTCATATTTTTCTTTCATAGCTTCAACAGTATGTTCTTTTTCATGGAAAGGATTTTCTTTACCATGACCTTCAATCTCTTCATGAATGTGATCTAATAACCCAATTTCTTCTGCTTGATCAATTAAAGCCTCTATTTTAGGTGTGTCTAACCCCTCTCCAATTGGAGGAAGAGGTGTTTTCTTTTTTTCAGATTTTGCTTCTTCAGGTTTCTTTTCTTCTTCAGGTTTCTCTTCAACCTTTTCTTTTTTAGGTTTCTTTGTTACTTTAGGCTTTTCTTCAACTTTTTCTTCTTCCTTAACTTTTTCTTCTTCCTCAACTTTTTCTTTTTCTTCTTCAGGTTTCTTTTCCGTCTCTTCTTCTTTTTTAGGTTTATCCACTAATGGCGACATATCTACTACCTTTGATTTTGGCATCTTCTCAGTTATTTCTTTGAATTCTTCATCACTTACATCATCAAAATCTACTGAGCCAGTTGGAATTTCAGCCATTGCGAATCTTTCTCTCTTTAATTTTTCAAGATCTTCATCACTCAATCCATCCATTCTTTCCCGCCAATCAGGCATTGTTTCAGGGTCATCTTCTTTCCTATCCCAATTTTTTAAACCGATAGCTCTTCTACGATCTCTTCTATCTCTTTTTATTTGTTGATCTTTAAAATAATTCCTTGTCTCCTCTCCTTTTTCTTTTCCAAACATTTCTGTATCTTGTTGTATTGACCGTTCTTCTATTTCTTTCTTCTGCTCTTTCCATTTTTCATACTCTTTACCAGTTAATTTTCTACCCCATAATTCATATTTTGGTAGGTTAGCAACTATTTCTTTAAATTCTTCATCATTTAAATCATCAAAATCTACTGCACCTTCTGGAAGATTTGGTAAATCTTTTTTAGGTAAACCTTCCCCAATTTTAGGAAGAGTAGTAGATGTTTTTTTAGCTTTACGTTCAGCTCTAATTTTAGCAGCATCTTGTTTATTTAATCCAGCATCCCATCTAGTTTTTCTAGTTTTCTTTACTTCATTAGTAATATCTGATGCTGATTTATTTTCAATATTTTCTATAATATCTTCCACTTCTTCTTTAGTTGGATTATGTATTTCCCCATTTTCAATTTCAACTGTTTCTTTTTGTAAATCTTCTTTTTTATCCTCTATAACTTTTTCAACTTCTTCTTTTTTATCACCAGATATTTTTGGTAAAATACCTACTTTAACTAAAGTATATAAGGGAATAGCTGCAGCTGCTAAACCAGTAGCTATCATAGTAATATCAGTAGCATCTAATTTAGATAAGAATACATCTTTAGCTTTTTCTATAGGTTGAGATTCTGGGGGAGATGCTTCAACAATTGGCTTAAAATCTAAACTACTAAAATTAACATGAGGGAAAACTTGTTTTGCTAACTCTATACCAGCATAATGATCAGAAGGATAATGAACACCGAAGACAACTCTATTATCTCCAATAGATTCTCCAAGTTTTATAAACTCTTCAGCGTGTTGTGGGAATATTTCTGATAAAACCATAGCAATTAAAGTGCCTTGAAATGCATGTCCAGATGGATATGAAGGAGTATTAGAAGTTTTAAAATCTGCAGGTTTAAATTCTACACCATGATAGTCCATTAATTGAACAGGTCTAGGGCGATTAAACTTATATTTCATATTTAAAATAATAGTAGCTGCATCACTTCTCAAAGATTTTAACTTATTTTTAGTTATATCATCTGCAAGTCCTAATTCTTCAGCTAATTTAATAAAAGATTTTAAAATATCTAAATCTTGAAGTTCAGCTGGTTTACTAACTTCTAGTTCAAAGTTTTCAGTTTCGGCTTTACTTTGATAATGTTTATCTATAATTTGGTTAAGTTCATCTTTAACTTGAGTACTAGTATTTGACGGAGGACGCATTACAGTAAGAGTATTAACATCAACATCAATCACCTTAAGTTGACGATCCATCTTTTCTCTAATTTCTTCAGTAGGAGGTCCATAAATCATTTCATCAACTTCTCTCCGTTTCTGTTTTTCTTTAAGATAATCGTTTAAATCAGTAACACTATTAGAAGGTTGGGTTGCCATTGCTAATGCAGTAGCGTTTTTGTTATGCTGACTAACTCTTTGAGTTGCTTCTTGTTCAGCAGTTTCCTCTTTTGTTTGACCTATTTTAGCCTCAAAATCTGGATCTTTAATTAATTTTTCTTTTATAGTTTCTATGTCTGGCATAATATTTACCTAATAATAGGAGTGAGTAAAACTTTGGTTCCAAGCACCGTATCGGGCTTTTACCCACCCCATTTAATTAACTTTATAAATTCCTTTTTCAATTAATTTAAGTTTATTTTCTTCATGCAATGATTCTATATCATCTTTACTTTGACCTTTATATGGAACTGCATGATGATTTTTAATCATTACTTCATTTACTGTATCATCAAAAGTCCAATCATCTCCTTCTTTCCATATTATGCCTAAAATTCTACCGAACTTCCCTCTTTTTAAAGATTGTAATGTAATTATGGAACCGATGGGGGTGAGGTCTTTTAAAAAACCTTTAGAGAGTAATCCCCTAGCCTTTTCTTCCAGATTCCTAGTTCTTGACTCTGGTGTGTCGATTCCATGCAATCTTACTCTCTGCTTATTTAAAATAACATCAAAGCCTAATTGTATGTCAACATCAATTGTGTCACCATCTATAATCTTTACTACTTTACATTTATATGTATACATGTATTATTATACTCCTATTATTAGGATTTCCTATCAATTTGTATAGTGAGAGAGGAGATGTTCAGCAGAGGGTTCATAACATATCTTTGAGGAGCCGAAGGCGACTCACGAAATATATCCTTTCTTATCTGAAACCAGCTTATTTGTATATAGTCATCTGAGTGTTTCTTTAGATTTACCAAATCTGGCATGGATAAAATACAAACACTAAGTAAAAATATAATTAAAAAAGTCTTTATCATATATTATTATACATTATAGCCTATCTTTCTTACTCCCATAATATTTACCGGTATATTATTAATAATATTATCTTTTAAATCTTCTAAAGATTCATCTTCTTCTAACATAAAATTTTCTTGGACCCCAACATAATCAAATATACTATCATTTGGTAATCTATCATCTAATGTTTTACGTACTCTATTATTTATAACTTCTAATTCTTCTATACTAATCATTTCGCTTTGCTGCCATTATTTTTAATTCGTTAAGAAATATCTCCATAAGTTCTGCATGAGCCACTTCATCAACTCTTCCTGTATATGCTGCAAAGTTTGTACCGTTTTCTTCTTGTCTTCTTACATCCGCTTTCCATTTAAGAAAAACATCCATTAACATTACATCTATTTCTATAATTCTATAGTTTATATCTTTAATCCTCATAATAATATCTCCTATTCTTTACTATTCTTATATATATTATATTTATATATTTATTATAACACAGCTTTCAAATCTGTCAACCTAGTTGTAACATAATGTTAACAATCCCTAGTTGACAAATCAATTTTATATGATATAATAATTATGAATGATAAAAAATAATCATTCGTTAATTATTTAGTAGAGGAGAATTTAAGTGACAAAACTTTTTAAGACATTATTTTCAAATAAAAATGAAACATACGCTATGGATAATATACTACATATAGAAGATGATTATTACCACCCGACACATAAACATTCAAATCAACTAAGTATATACTACTTATGTCAAATTTAAATTTTCCAAAAAAATTTTTTAAAAATTAGACCCTATGGGACCCTAAATATCTTTTGAAATCTTAGACCCCCCCTCCCTTCATGTAACACTTTAGAAACACCATTTGTAAAAAATTTACTCTCTGTAGGTAACTCTACCTTTATTGGCTAAGCTAGTTACCTATTAATAGTACAATGGGGGGTTATTATATCATACCTCTTTAAGAAAGTCAAGTAAAATATTATTAATTTAGTGCATATTTTATATAGTGCATATTATATCACATTTTATTCTTTTTGTCTACCCCCTGTTTTAATCATTTTTCTCTGAGAAGTAAAGACAAGAAAACATTATACCATATCTTCTTCTAAAAGTCAAGTAAGTTTAGTGTACCTTTTACACTATATAGAATTCAACATTATATCACATCTTGCCCCATAAGTCAAGCCAGCATGTTCTGAATATAACAACATGTTCTGAATATAATGTTCTGAATACTTGACAATAATATAATTCTATAGTATACTATATGTATAGTAAAGATTTAATATTTTAAGGAGCATTTTAAATGTCAAAAGATGAGTTTACATACAGACAATTTTTTGTTTGGCTTGGAGTAATTTTAACAATATTTTTCGTAGCTTTAGCATTTATCCTTTTGATATGAACAATTAAATATGGGGGATGGACTACGAGAGTTCGTGTGAGTGAATCAACTTAGCTCTAATGGTGCAGAGATGCTTAATTAATCGCCAATTCAATAAGACCTGATTCCACCTGTTCTCTTAAATCCCCTATACGAAACAGGCTAAATTTTTAGGGAGTTAGTAGGAGTTATTGATATCATTAAATTCATCAAGTTCGATTTGTGGTATACTATATGAAAGGTTAAAAAGTTTAATATTTTAGGAGTATTTTAAATGTCAAAAAATATATGTTTTTTCTGCAACGACCCATCAAAAGACACTCAATGTGTCGTGCTTAATGCGGGGGAGCTGTGGCTGGATTTCTGTTGGGACTGTGGCAACTCTGAGACCCTAGAAAATGGTTCTGGGGATAGGGTGTTGGTGCGGGATATTGCGGGAGACCCTGAGCCTGAGCCTGACCCTGAACCTAATTGGGGTAGTGACTTGGAATATGATTCTGACACTCTGGCAGGTGCAGGATATGGGACTGATGAAGACTATGGGGGCTGGTAAAATTTACTAGCCACCACCCCCATTAATTTGGGGGAGTTAGTAGGAGTTATTGATATCGTTAAATGCAGCAAGTTCAATATGTGATATACTATATGAAAGGTTAAAAATTTAATTAATAGTAAGGATAAAAAATGCTAAAACTTGAAAAACGAAACTTAATTCATAAGATTTGGAATTGTCGGGATAGAAATTCTATTCTAAATATTCAGCATAAAATCAGGCTTTCTTTAAGTCTAAAATATAGGGATTTTTATTATTTAGAAATATGTGATTATGATCCTAGTCCGTGCTGTAAGTAGTCGAATAATGTAAAAAAATATTATGGGAGCAAAAATGATAAACACATTAATATATTTTGGTACTGATATAAAAAATGAAACTGTTGTTTCAGATAAACAGTTCGATGAATTTTTAGATGTTGAACTTGCCGACAAGGTAGATGGTTTTTCAGTGTCAGAAATTACAGGTTATTGGAAAGGGACTAAGGAAAAAACTAAAATTGTTTCTATCTTTCATGAAGAAGAAGATTATAATTTAATCCGCCTTCTCCATAAAATAGCTTTGAACTATAAAGATAAATTTAAACAAGAATCAGTTTTAATTGTTAAACAGAAACCAGAATCAGTAGATTTTATTTAATCCTTTTACTATTGCTCTCACGAATTAATTTTCGTGGGAGTTAATGGAGTTATTGATATCAGGTATAGTACAAGCTATTGCACTCTATCCTTTTATGCTGTATACTGTTATGTGTAGGTTGAAATTCACCCACTTTTAGTGGATGACCCCAACTACGGCGGGTATATTGTTGCCAAATTTTGGTGATAAAACGAGTCGTACCTTAATGGTGTCGGCAGGGTATATCTCTTTACAGTGTGGGGAAATGAATTTCAGCCTATTTTTTTTGGAGTTAAGCGTTCCCCCTTTCTTCTTCCCCTCTCTCCTGTTTCTTTCCCCCTGTTTCTTCCCCTTATTTTTTGGGGGAGTAGGAGTTATAGATATATCTAACAACCAAATTTGCTCTACCCCCCCTTGACAGCATGGGTGGGATATGTTAGGCAACCCTACCCGTTTTTTCCCAAACTTCTACTTTAAACCCTAATTTTCTTATCTTACTTATAGGTGCTTCTCCGTCCAAAACGGTGTCCAGTTGTTTTCCTGTAGCAAAACCTAAATCTGGTTTACCCTTTTGGGCGTGTCTTCCATATAGGCTAGCCAGAATCAAAGCCTTTGAA
>Ga0080013_1003419_pt1 | contig 16774 bp, 30 predicted proteins | sample ETNvirenome_6_85_FD_69236 | JGI IMG/M metagenome (GOLD analysis project Ga0080013, IMG submission 69236) | Marine viral communities from the Pacific Ocean - ETNP_6_85 (SPADES assembly) (version 2) | ecosystem: Environmental > Aquatic > Marine > Oceanic | place: Pacific Ocean | collected 2013-06-19 | reverse complement strand
ATATATAAATAGTTTTGTCAAATTGTTTATACCGATAACCAAAGAGACCCGCTAGTGTAAAGCAGGCCAACAAAAAATGCTACCTTGATTAAGTCTCTTCTTGATTCTATCATCTTATTCTCCTAAAACCTGACACATATAATATCAAATATTTTAGGATTTGTCAAGGAGTTTTTTTAACTTTTATAACTTTGCCTTTCTTAACGGCACCACGGAACGACAATCTGTTCCAGAGATTTAGTCTTGACACGCCGTGGCTTTTCACGTACTGTGGCGGGACAGAAAGAAACTTTTGCCACGGGCCAGCCGCCTTCCACTCTTTTGTCCACTGAACGTCCCAGGCATCCTTCGGAAAAGCACTTCGCTTTCCTGTTCTACGCTCTGCCACATCAAAAGGCTTAATCAAAACACAGATCTCGTTCGTGTCCTCAAACACAATCATATCACCGGGCTCTAGTGTAAAGCGAGTGGGCATCTTATTTGATGATCTTCACTCTGATGCAGGTTCTGTCATCATATTTTGAAGAGTCAAGACATTTTTCTATGTTGTCGTTGATTTTGATGGTCGGAGAATCAAGAACTTCTCTTAGCCCAGTGTGTGTTTCCTGGGTTGTGACCTCTTTGATTTCTGCCATCTTTTCAAGACAGCGTTCAAGACTTTGATTTATCGCTTGAATGTTTGCTTCCAATGCGCCCTCAACCTTTCCCATCTTGTGTCCAAGATGAAGCAATGCTGCTCCATACAGCCCGATTGCCAAACTTATTAAAATAATAGTCATATTAAATCCTTATTAAAAAGGGTAGTTTTTGGACGTGCCCAGGTCTGAGAGAGAAACGGTAGATTAGTTTTTCTCGTAGATAGATTGAAGTCGAGGCATAAGGCCGAGTTCAACCATCTGATGTCTGTATTGTGCGATTTGTTCATCTGTAAGTTCAGATAACTCCTTAGCGGTATTTTCATTTTCACACGGAACAAGCTCGCCATTTGCATATTCTACATACCATTTTCCCTCGTTCATGTCGTAGATTGAAACTGCCATCTTGCGATTCTCCTATGTTCCTATTAGTAACTATGATATAACAAGACTAACACACCTTTTATTTTTTGTCAAGGTTCTTTTTTGTTAGCTGATCAACAAGGGTTCTCATGTGTTTTTTGAATTTGTTCGTGGTGTACCATGCCCCAATGAGTGTTCCAAAGATGAAAGCAGTCGTTGCGGTGGATGTTAGCAATATCCATCGTACTATTTCTCTATCCATCACTGGGTCCATAATACTATTCTACCATCCTTATTCTTTTTTGTCAAGTACATTTTATAATTCTCACGCTGGTTCTGTCTTCTGGCTATAAATAACCATTGGCGAGGCACCACGGGTAATTACCTCTTCGCCAACAATAATCTCTTCTGCGTCCTTATCAGACGGGGCTTCAAACATAATATCTATCATTGCTTTCTCCAAAACAGCGCGTAGCCCACGCGCCCCAGTCTTCCGTGAGATAGCTTCTTTTGCGACAGCCGAGATTGCACCATCAGTAAAGGTTATCTTAATCCCGTCAAGCTCGAACAGCTTTTGATACTGTTTGATCAGTGCACCCTTCGGCTCAGTCAATATGCTAAGGAGGGCATCCTCAGTTAAGGGATTGAGCGAGGCGCACACGGGGATTCTACCAATAAACTCTGGAATCAATCCAAACTTAACCAAATCTTGGGGCTGAACGTGGTTCAAAATAGAAATGTCTTCAACGTCGTTCTTTGGGTCATCAACAGTGTGGAAGCCCACTGATCTTTTTCCGAGGCGGCCCCTAACGATGTTCTCCAAGCCAGAGAAGGCACCACCACAAATAAATAAAATGTTTCGTGTGTCTATTTTAACATAATTTTGATCGGGATGCTTTCTGCCTCCCTTGGGGTTGACGTTAGCAGTGGTTCCTTCTATTAACTTCAAGAGTGCTTGTTGTACCCCTTCTCCTGAGACATCGCGAGTGATAGAGGTATTGTCGCCCTTCCGTGCAATCTTGTCGATCTCGTCGATGTAAATAATCCCCTTGCATGCAAGGTCGGGATCGTTGTCCGCGTTCTGGAGGAGATAAAGAACTACGTTCTCAACATCTTCGCCAACATACCCTGCTTCAGTGAGGGAAGTGGCATCTGCCATTGCGAATGGGACATTTAATATCTTGGCAAGAGTTTTTGCCAAAAGAGTTTTCCCACACCCGGTTGGACCAAGCAGAAGAATGTTTGATTTTTCAATCTCGATAGCGTCTTCTGGTTTTACTTTTTTTGGTCGCCCACGTTTTCTCTTCGTTTTGTTTTCTGGGGCTGTCATGATTCTTTTATAATGATTATAAACTGCCACGGATAATGCTTTCTTTGCCTCATCCTGGCCAATGACGTATTCACCCAGCCTTGCCATTATCTCTTTTGGCTTTGGTAGTTCTTCAAGGCTGTCAAAATCACCGGTCTTCCCTTCCTCGGGGCGGTCCTCGTCAATGATGTCATTGCAGAGATCAATACACTGATCGCAAATATAAACACCATTTCCAGCAATTAGTTTTGAAACCTCAAGCTGATCCTTACCACAAAACGAACAGTACAAATAATCTTTTTTCTTCAATAGCTATCTCCGTCTTTTATCGTCTAAATATAAAAAAGTAATAACGAGCACTGAGGCCCATATAATAAATATTACCAAGTTTTCAATCATGTCTTAAATGTATCAAATATTTTTTATTTTGTCAAGTTGTAATTCAAAAAATACAGTTGAGGTACCAAATATAGCCTAGCGGGATTAAAGTACAAACAATCACTGGTGCTCTCCTTATAAATAAATATCTATTTTGTTGTCTTTTTCAGGTTCTTTCTCTGGCTTGATCTCTTCGCGCATGCGGGTTAGCATCCAAGCGCCATAAATCATGCCCATCCCAGAAAGAATTAAGATTGTCTCAATCATTGTTGTCTCCTCTCGTGACGGGCTCAAGGGTCCAGTATGGCTCATCACAAAAATACAGCTTGCCGCTATAAAAAACTTCCCATCCCGACACGCGGCGGGAATCATCATTAAACGTCCTGCGGCGCACTGCTATCCCAACACCATCGACTTCGCTACCGAATCTGAATCGGGCCTTGAACTTCACAAGGTCGCCGGGTTTTATGATGGCGTCATCGGGCATCGGTGGTTTGCCCAATATGGGGAATTCTCGGAGCGTTCCTCACACAATCCAAAAGATTTTCAGTCAGTAGCTCAACATCTTTATTTAGCTTGGCGTTTTCTCTTTCAAGCATGATGGCATAATCAATCGTCAGGCCGCATTGGTTGTTCAGGTCAAGCAGGCATGCGGTTAAGACTTCTTCTTGTGAGACTTGTCCTATGGAGTGGCCTCCAATAAACACTAACACAGTATAAGCAGCCAGCAAAAGATATCTTACACGTATAAATACATTCTTTAATTTCATTTTATAACCTCCAGTAAATCAGGGGAAAACCATTGTCTAAGCCCTGGGGGCTCCATCCAAACAACCTCAATCAAGCTGCCGCTGCTAGAGATACGAACGACCACTCCTAGATAGTTGGGCTCAGAAACAACGAAGTCGCTACTGTACCTCACCAAGTCACCCTCCTTCACTGATCACCTCCAGTTTATAATCTGGAACCAAAAGCGAAGTATTGCGCTTGATAAAATAAACAAGGCACGTTCCTCCTATACCGGAACGTGCCTTCTCTGTAATGAGTCCAAGCTCTGATGACGGCTCCACATAAACTTCGGGAGCTACTGAGCCGTCTTTCTCTATCCACCAGCGATAACGTACAAGATCTCCTGGCTCCATTGGCTAAAAAATGAATAGCCAAAAGAGTGCCAGGGGAACAGCGTACATCAGGCCAATCTGCTTGAAGAGCTTCTTACGATCATTCCAATCAACTTGTCGGTCTGGGTGAATGTTTCCAATGTCAAACATGGTTTTCTCCTTTTAAGAATTAAAGTTTTGGTATGCTGGCAAGAATGTTATCCTTACGCCAACGTACCGTGCCAGGTTCTACCCTGACAGTGCTGTAACAACCATCAAGGAAGATGGTCATTTCGTTTCTACCGACAGCGCATACAATCGCGTGTCGCTTGTTAATGGTGACGAGGCTTCCAACAGGGGGCATATCCTCATTAAGCACGGCGGATTGGCCCAGCTTGTGGTAAACCTTTTTCTGTCCCTCAACAGCAAAAGTGCCCTTCTTGGTTTTCTTGATTACAAGTTTAACCGTCTTGGGTTTTGCAGTCAAAGAGGCGAACCGTTCGGCTTCAACCTCCCAGGTGTTCTTGCTCTTCTTCTTCGATTTTACAATGCGGAGAGCGATGGAACGATATTTTGGGTAACTCAAAACTGAGGTTGCTTCACCGTTGTGTACTTCTAGCTTGTTATACATTTTCTTATAACTGATTCCGAAGCACCATTTCTTAAGAAGTACATCACCTTTTTTCATCTTTCATCTCTCATTAAGTTATATTATTACTATAACAGATATATTATTGTTTGTCAAGAAGTTTATATTTTCCATAAGCTGCATTAAAATCTCTCCGTGACAGATAAACTATTTTTGGAGTGCCATAAGGTATAATCCCTAGTTCTACAGCGCGTTGGAGGAAGGGGCCATCGCCCATCATATATACTTTTATCGTTTTTCTATTGGGCCAGCCTGGTTGTCTCCGCATCGAGACGATGTATCCTGATTCTTCTAATGGGCCCTGAATGTGGTCGTTTTCTTTCATCCTTAATCCTCGATTAAACTATATTATACTATGTCTAAGATGCTGCTGCTTGTCAAGGCTTCCTTTGTCGATGACCCCGAGTCTTGCTCAAGACATTCGCTGATTTTATCAAAAACAAACGCTACCGTGGCGCACTTGCCAGCTTCTGAGAGCGGTGACGGGAGTAAGGCTTCCCAAAGGGCAGCAACAGTGCCGGCTGGACTAAACTCATCCTCAACTACAACTTCTAGCTCCTGCACCACTTCAAGCGGAAGAACGACTTGCTGGGCAGACTGAACAGTCTTGTCCTGTGGTGGATGCTGCTGAACCAGCTTTTCGTGAAAGTCCTTTTGGATTTTATCCAGTCTTTGCACAGGGCCGTTGCCGAGCGCGACTTTCGCAGAGGGTGCCGTTGTCGCTTTCTGCTTCCCGTGCACTGCGATTGCCATGTCTAAAAGGCTGTCGAATTGTACCCCGATAGAATTGCTATTGGGAGCACGCAGGAGCTTGGCTTTAACACTAAATATCGATAGGCCGAGAATTTGCCAGATCATGCCGGCAGACCCGATCTGCGTGCCGATAGGAATGATCCCAAACTTAACCAAGTCTCGGAATTTTGGTTTCCACACGCTTTGAGCATGAAGGGCATCTTCGTAGGTGTCATAGTATTGCATGCCCCCTAAAGGGTTTTTATAGCCATATGGCCTTTTTGAGCCCTTTTCGGTCTTAAAGACCGTATTTTTTTTATAAGATTTTCTCATTTTTGTTCTCCAATTATTTTAATTTAAGCTCCATGACTTGGTAATCACGAAGCATATTTATACTCTATCAGTTATTGTTTTATTTGTCAAGAAGTTTTTTTATTTTAACCCCATCTCGCGTAAGAGGCCAGCGTATACGCCCACTGGTGGACTGTCTGCATCGGCTTCTACATCCTCAACCGGGAGTGCTTCAGGGGTCTCATTGTTGAACACTTCTAAATGACTGTTTTCCAAGAACCCCACTTCTAAAGCAGCTACGACATTCTGAAGCTGGGTTAAGCGGAATGGGGTTTCTAGTGTCTTTTGTTTAGTAATGGCAAAATTTACCTGCTGCTGCACAGCCAGTGGGCTAAACTCTACTCCCTCTGTCTCAGAAAAGTGTTCTGCTATTTTCTTTAAAGTCTGTGGGTACTTTGACTCTCTAAGATTATTCTTACCGGGGGTTGTAACCTTGCCCCAATATTTATATTTACCATGATACACCATGAGTAGTTCGTAAAGTTTAACTCGGAGGCCATGAGTCCATTTTTGTTTTCTTTTCATTTAAAATTCTCGTTTTTAAGGGTTATTAAAAATGAGCAGTTTTGACACATGCTCAGGTGAATTAAGTAAATTATCTGGTGCTTTCCAGAGTTGTCAAGTTTCTTGACATTTGATTAAAGAATTTAGAGTACACCGCCTCATTCTCGTCGGACATGCCTCTGAGCATCAAAGCAATGGCAGTAAACCATTTGAGTTGCAGGTTCCTAAGATCCTGGTTTTCAGACTGAATGTAGTTATTCACCACATGCTTATGGTTACTATTAAGTTGAATCTGGATCTTGGTTTTGCCATTTTCAAGCAACTCCTCACTGATGTCGAGCATAACTTCATCACTGGGCCAGTTGGTAACAGTCACAAAATCAAAAACAAGGTCTTTTCTTCCATAGTTTTTGCCGGTTGAGTTGCTACGTTTTTTCTTTTCAGAGGTCTTCGGCTGTGAATCAGGCTCGCGAGTGGACTTCTTCTTTTTGCGATCTGGCAACCCAGATAGAATGTCACCGATCTTTTGAAGCCTTTCGCTGAAAGTTTGTTGTTCCTTTTCGAGACTGTCAAAAGAAGCCGTTGTTAAATCTTTTTGATAAATCTTCCCAGCGGCTCTCTTTAAAGGATTGATAACTTCCTCAGCAAGAAAATCTCTGAATCCTTGGTGCACAAACTCATCTTTTTTTGATGCGCCATTCTTAGAAAATGTCACGCCAACATATTTATCGACTAAAACAGACGGCAGCATGAGTTCGATTTGGAAGCCAGCAAAATTGGTCCTATTCGCATAGAATCCGTATGTTTTGCCAAAGTCGATCTCTCGTCTATTTCGCAAAAGAGAAATTCCGCTACTGCCTTTTCGAGCGCGATCTTTTGGGCCCCCGCCCTGGCCGGTCGTGCGGGGGTACTGGAAGGTTGATCGGTATTTAAATACGGCGCCGTCAAATACTCCCTTCTCCCAGCCGCTTGTCAAGGCGATTGTGCCGCCAAGTGAGTTGTTCCAGTCTAGCACGTCGCAGGGTACCACTTCCTTGTCATTAACAAGAATTTTAAGGTCTTCTTCATCCAGATGGAAGCGGAACGTGCGGGCCAGATGGTTCGCACCGCGAAGGGTACTTGCCATATGAGCGGCGTCAGAATTAGTCATCTGATCCAGCTTAGTGACCTCGACAATCGTACCAAACCCATCTTCAGAAAATGGTCCAAAGTCCGAAACCATGGCGGTGCCCAAAATATCATTACTAAATGAAATTGTCTTGTGCTCACACTCCATTTTGCCGCTGGCTGCAACGTGGTCCAGGTCTAAGACTGCAATATTGATCTCGTCAGAGCCTTGACACCGAGTAATCATTGTCAAGCGGAGGCCCATGGAAATAGAGGCTGTGATGAGCCCCATGCCAAATTTACCTAAAGCTCCAGAGCTATACTCTGTTTCTGAGCCAAGTTTCATGGCTTCAATCGATTGTGATCTTGTCATGCCGCGGCCATTATCAACTATTGTGACAGACTCAATCTTTTTTTTCTTTTTAGAAGAAAGTTTTGGCTTCTTTTGGCCCTTGGCCTTTTGTTGGTTGATGGAAACCCGGACTTCGGTAGCATCAGCGTCAACACTATTGTCGATCAAGTCTTTAATAGCGTCGTAATTGTCATACCCTACATGTCGTAGAGAATTGATAAATTTTCCCCAATTTGGGTTTAATTGAATTATACTCATTATAAAACTCCTTTTAAGTTATGTTATTAAGCTCCATGACTGAGTAATCACAAAGCATTATGTCATTATACTACAAAAAAAATTATTTATTAAGAGAGATTAATTCTTGCTTAATAAGATATTCTGCCATGCGTCCGTAGCTACCCTGCAACGTCCAGACAACACCTGTGTCAACTAAGTGTTGAAACAATTCTACGACCTCTTCGTCTGTGAGGTCGCCGTTTTCGTAGTCTGTAATTGATTGTACAACATTCGGCATGTCTATATCCTTTATTTTGTTATTTGACATGTTATTACTATATCAAATATATTATTACTTGTCAAGAACTTTTTTCGCCAGAACTAACCAGTTCCAAAGAAACTTGCGGTGATGAAAACCGAGCGAGTCGCATATGCTTGGGATTAAACCATTTGACGTCGGCGTATTCTTGTTCAATGAATCCATCACCGGTGGTTCTCTCTCTGATCCTACCCATATCAACAATGATTCCGATCAGGTCGCCGGTTGAATATACGGAAGGTTTAAGTCTAACTAAGTCGCCAATTTTCATAATGTTATTGGGCAGTTTGACAACGTGCCAAGGTTGTTGAGGGCGGGGGATTACTTTAAGACTTTCTTATTCGCGAAGTCAACCACAACCAAGTTCTCCTTCCCTTCCCTCAAGTTCTCTAGTTTGTTTTCTAGGACTTTTATCTTCTGTACTACCACTTCTATCACAACGTCAATTGTGCGAGCAATGGATTGATATTCTTTTTCAACTTCAGTGTCGAACATCCACCACTGGATATACATTAGGTTATCCCTCAAAATTATTAGGGCATCCATTCTGTCTATGTCTGTCATTCGGGCCAAAATTTATCCTCTTCTTTTTCTGCCGACCTTTTCCCGATAACCACAACATCGTGTGTGTAACGGTACTCGATCAAAGCGGGTTCATAAAAATACACTTTCAATAGGCACGGTGCGGAAGTGTCGTCGTCGATGACATCCGTTATAATTCCCAAACCGGGCCAATACCAATCCAAAACTAAATCGCCTTTCTCTGTTCGCATCTACCATGACCCGCCTCATACTAATTAGACCTTTCTCTTCTCTTCCGTCGAGGTAAGTGGGCGTGGTTGCCGGTTCTGTTTCGTGTTTGGTTTTCTTTTATCCTTCGTCGAACCAGCCAAGCTGACATCGTAATGATAATCGCAAGAACGAACACATACGTGATCAAGACCAGGGCTAAAAGCACCTCTCTGTTCTCTGTGGCTGTGAGATCCATGAAAATTAATCCTCAAAATCAAACTCTTCTTGGCTTAAGTCACTGACTTCGTTAAACGAAATGTTTAGTTTAGTTTCCCCAAACACCTGCTTGTCTAATTTCTCATCAAATTCGGACACCATTTTTTCAACTTGTTCTTCGACCATTGTCCGAACATCGGCGAGGGTAACGGTTTTATTCTCAACTGGAATTTCTAATACTATTTTAACTTCAAACATATTATTTCTCCTCAGAATATAAATATCAACTCGCCTCTCTTTTGCTATAATGTTCTGTCTTTTCAAGCCAGTGTGTGCGACAAGTGGCCTTATAGTGATCATGTTCTCCAACCAACACCTGTCCCGGGGTGTCTGAGACTCTGAGCGTGTGGGTTGCGTCCGTCCCGCAGACCTCGCAAACAGCCGTAAGTTTTGTCACCTTTTCGGCCATGGCCATCACATCACCCATTGGGCCAAAGGGGTGCGATTCTGAATCCATATCCAGTCCAGCAAGAATGACCCGTTTTCCAGAACTAACAAGCATTTGCACTGTATTTTTAAGTTGCAAACTAAAAAACTGAGCCTCGTCAATGGCAATAATCTTGGTGTCTTCTTCAACCAGTTCTAATATATCTCTGCAATAAATCACAGGCGTACATTTCATCTTGTCGCCAACGTGAGTTACAACATCTGTTTCTGAGTACCTGTTGTCCTTTGTGGGTTTAAAGAGTTGAAACTTATGTTTTGCTATCTTTGCCCTGTTCAGCCTCCTCATTAACTCCTCTGTCTTTCCCGAAAACATCGGACCACATATAACTTCGATCTTACCCATTCTTTACTCCTTTTTTTCTGTATTTTTTAATTCTCCTCTCTTCAACCTCGATGACTATCGACTCACCGACTGGTAAAATCCTATAACGCTTTGAGCCTTTTGCTGCCTTCAGAACCGGGCCGCAGTCGGACTCAACAACCATAGCCACCACATTGTTCTCCTTGTACAGAAGAGGGGTCAGTCCTTTCCTGAACTCTACCATTGTCCCGGCTGCGTACTTGGGCTCGGAACGAGTCTCTTCAATGACCCTGGTCGCAAACTTGTTTAAACACATTGCTCGCCACTGAGCTTCCGTGGGAATAAAATCGGGCTCGTCCAGAACTCGATGAGCAAGGTCACTATAATACCCCGTAACTCCGCGAGTGTAGTAAAGAGCGCAGATCTGCGCTGCCTCCCGCTTCTCGTCATCATACTGTGCGCGCCATTTCTCTTTCTTGATCAAAAATTCCTCGCTGTTTCTCTGTTCAATTCTTCTGAGGGCCTCAAGCTGCTTTTCAGAAAGAGCCCCATTCCTGTCGACCTGCTCCAGCAAAGAAGATAAAAAGAGCCTAGTGCTTTCATTAACGCTAGGCTTACCCATTACCTCTTCAATTCTGGTTGGGAGGTGTTTCATCGACTGTTACCTTGGCCGTGGGGCTTTTTTGCTCGTTTCCTAAGTGCCATTTTTACTCCTTTATTAACACCTTAACCTTATCGTCTCTAACCGTGATATTCCTGTTCTCGTCGATTATATATATACGATACCACATATCGTGTCGCATGTCAACCCCTTCATAAATTTCTAATACCGTGGCTAGTTTGCCCTTACATTTGGGGTCGTCCGGGTTTTCGACATACAGGACATCTTGTCCAGCCTTAACCACAGTCTCTTTCCTCCTCTTCCTCGGACAGAACCAACTCCACCACCCTCTTTTTGATGTCTCGTGCAGTGTTAAACGTTTCGTAAGAGAATTCTAGCGGCTCTGGATTGTTAGAACCCCACGACCACAGGCGGTATTTCCACTTGCTCGATTGCTTTTTGATCTCGGCAAAAACCTCTGGTTCCTTCCAGATATACCATGCGCGTAACTCATAGTGCCCGGGCCCAACTCTTTTCCATTTAATAGTATCTTTTGTTTTCCAACTCATAGACTAACCATATCAAAATTTAACCAGTTTGTCAAGTTTATTTTATTGTCTCGATATCGTGGTCAGAAAGATACCAGCGGCGGTTCTCAAACAAAACACCAAACTTGAACTCATTAAATTCTACCATAGAATCAGGTTTTATTTCAAACAATAATCCAAGCTGCCCTTTTTTAATTACTCTTGAGGGGATTTCCACTGTATCTACTATTTCTTTTTTTGCTATTACTAGATCTCCAATCTTCATCACTTCACCTATTTTCTTGCTTCGATATTATCTTTAGCTTTCCTATCTGTTCTAAAATGCCTGCTGCAATCCATTCGTCGTCTCCAGAACCCCTGGCGACGGGCAAGATGTTCTCCACGTACCAGTGCACTTGTATATAAAAGTCTTCTTTGACCGCTGTTACAAAACCCAGGCTTGAAGAGGCGGGGTTTGAGAGTCCTGGTCCGGGCGTGTATTCCACTACGTCTCCGACTCTATATTCATTTTTTGACATTGCATTTAAGGCCCTTAACTTAAATAGTCAGGGTTCTTTTATAAAAATTTCATAAAAAGCTTTTTCCTCTTGGCTTAACTGGATGCTGCAACCATCGTAGTCATAGTTCAAGGGGGCGGGACACTGGCAACCGGAGAGTCGGTATGGCTTCTGCGTATGGTATAACACGCGGAACTCATAACCAGATAGGTCAACTAACTCTTCTTGGAATACTTCGTACAAAGGCAGACCCTCTTCTTCGCCTGAGTATAGGGGGCGAGCCTGGGTGGTGCAGAAGCTGTCTTCACCGTAGGAGTGGCTGTCAGCCAGTAATGCTAGTGAAGGGCAGGCGCGTTGAAATACGGGCGAGATGAAATCATTTTGCCACTCCGGCAGCGAGGACTGGGCTGTAAAAAATAATAATGTTATAAACTTGAACATGAGCTTTGGGTAAGTTTGGATAGCCGTATCAGACTTTTCTCATAAATATCCCCTCGGTTTCTTTTCCTTGAGTCCTTTATAGTTTCCTTTATGGTTTTGATCGCTTGCTCTGCGTTGACGAAATGTTCAAAACACTGCATCACAACGTCAAGGGCGCATTGGTTAATTGACATGGATTCTTTCCTAAAGGCGAGTTCTCTTTTATTCTGTATCTGGACTATCAATACCGCGTTAACCGGGGCTGCGGATCGAAGCCTCTTTACCAAGCCAGTATTTGCATCAGCTTTAAACTCAACGAACAAAAGCTCTCTCAAGAATTTATATTCATCCAAGTAAGTCGACCTCAAAGAATTAAAGAGTGCATCGACAGGCCCGGAACCTTCTCCAGACATAGGTGTGATCTTACTATGGTCCTTCGACATAAACAAAAGGTTGTAATCAATACAGGTGGTCTTCTTCTGGATGTCCTCACTGATACAGTAATTGTTTCCAAAACACATTTTTATATACCTGTCTTCCAGAACCTCTCTAATAACCTCCTGAACTCTTTCTTTTTCAAATTCCTGAGGTAGTTTCATCAATGGGGGTGTCATATCACACCTAATTAGTTTTGTGGATTGGAATCAAATTCCTTGTAAACTTCATATTCTTTCGCGCTGGTGTCCAGAATAACAAGATCTTGGCGGCCGGCGACCCGGGTGCCGCTGTTTAAAAATAGTGCTCCGTCAATCTCTTCCTTCATCGGGTGATGTGAGTGCCCCGTGATAATTATATCTCCACCCATCTCCTTGCCATAAGCCGTAGCCGCCTCCTCAAAGAGTCCCTTCTTCCAGAGCCCGTTCAATGCTTTATATCTGCTTTCTATGTTTCCCTTTTTGGTGATGTCGAACCCTGCTCGCTCAAGCCAGCCGCCAAGCCATACGCCAGTCTTTTCAAAATGCCTAGTCCAGAAGTCTGCAACCTTGGGGTCAACTTGATGGCCGTGGAAGAAGCACATCGTTACGCCGTTGTCTTTAATTTTCAAGGCTTCCCTTGCGTTCAGGACCGGGCCAGAAATTGTATCGTGGTTGCCTTGCAACAACACATATTTCGGATCTTCAAGTATCTTCTGGGTTATTTTTGGATAACATTTTAATATGTCTTTTAGTTCTTTTTCTCTGTTGGTGAAGCCTTTGCCACGGAGAGTCTCGAACACGTCGCCAAGCAAGATTATTTTATCGACATGGCTCTCCAAATATTCGAATAAGTTCTCTAATTTTCCCTCGGCACCTGGGTTTCTATAAAACTGATCTAGTTTATCTTTTCTGCCCAGATGCAGATCACTTAGCACAGCGATCTGCATGGTTCGTTTCCTCCTACGATTTCAAAGACATACATCTCAGTGCGTAAAATGCTTCGCACCTATTATAACTATAGCATTAAAGAGGAAAAAGTTCAATAACTTTGTTATTTTTTTAATTATCTAATGACATTTTTTTGTCATAAGAGTCTGTACCGAGTTCCATCAGCCTTTTTATGTCTTCTGAACGTCGCAAAAGTTTAAATGCGAGATTCTCTACAGAATAGACTCCTCCGGTTTCAAGACCGGAGCTTCTCATCTTTTTTATCTTATCTTTTATCTGTTGAACCCTGGCTTCTGCTTGTTCAAAATTTTCTTTCCGGAATAATTTCTCGGCATCGTCTATTTGCCTTGCGATATCCTCTGCCTTTTTTACAGAGTTTTGCTTGTCGACCCTCAACTCTCCATACTGCGGCTTCACGGTCCACTTATCATACATAACTGAGTATATCCCGTTTGATTCGTGGGCCTCGCCCCTGTCCTGAACATAAATTTCAACTTCATAGTCTCTCAGGAAGATCGCGTGTGTTCTATTCCAAATGGTTTTTTTAGCATCGAAGAAATCTTTGACAAGCTTGATATTATCATCGACCTGCTTGAAGTCGACAACAATGTGTAAGTCAAAGTCAGAGTATTTTGACCAATTATAGTTTGCCAGCGAACCAGTTAAAATTATGTCGTGTATTTCAAGATTGTTCATCTTCAACTTGTCAAGAAAGTCTTGTGCTATTGCCATCAGTCGCTCAGTGATAACGGGATCAAGTTTGTCGTCCTCTTCCCAAATATCGCGGTTGAAGTCATTCTGTATTTCAAGAGAGTCTGGATCCAGAGTCTCCACCACTATTTCAAACAAACTATTCATCTCTTATTCCATTAGCTCCACAGGCGATAAACCATACTCGCCCTGATCGAGCCTTGAAGTGTTTTCAGTTGTGCGCCCAAGCAGGCTTAGTATTCTTTTTGGGTTGTAGCCTACTATTATGTTTCGCTTAACAAGAATAATTGGGACGCCATTTAATTTTGCTGGGTCATAGCCCCACTCCTCGGCCAGTTGTATTAATTCTTTTCGGTCTGATGGGTCTTCAAAATTCTTTTCAATGTAAGTTATGTTATTCTTTTCAAAAAACTTTTTGGCAACCTCGCACCATCCGCACCATGACGTTGAATATATTACAACATACTCTGGCTCGTCATGATTCTTTTCATAATAGTCTGGTGCGGAGCAACTAATAGTTGCGAACAGGGCAATCAAAAATATTGATAACAGGTATTTCACTAGTATTCATCCTCGTCAACCTTTTCTGCAACCTGCAAAACTTTAACTAGCATTTTTACTGATGGACCGTAGGCACCGCCGCGTGTGTTAATATATTCTTCTGCACTATCAAGCTTCTCAAAGTCGTAATCATATCCGTCGTCAGAAACAGTCAGTTCAAGGAATTGGCCGGGCACGTATAGTTCGTCTTCAGAGTCCTCTTTTAATACCTTTGAAAGCTCTTCTTTAATAATCTGTTTAAGTTGTGATTTTGTAATTTTCATTTTGTTTTCATCGTATCTTGCGGCTATCTTGTCATAAAAGTCTTCAATATCTGCTAAGTTGGAGCCTTTCGTCGGGGTCGCCAACTTTATTTCAAGCTCTTCATTGGGATCTTGAGTAGCCAGTATGTCCTCCGCTTCTTCTTTAGTAAATGGTCCATCAAAAAACTCGCCGTTATCTTTGAATACTAAGTTGTATTGCTCTCCACCCTTTGGCACAGCGTCAGCGCCTAAGCCAGTCTTCAGGAACGGAACGCCGACTTCATTAAGCTCCTTTTTAATAATCTGTTTAAGTTGTGATTTAGCTAGTTTCATTGTTAAAACCCTCCGCTGTCTCTGTCTCTATAAGAACGCGCCTCGTCGCCTTGAGACTCTGGGTCAATATCCTTTGCTTCTAGGTTTTGTTCCAGCTTTGCCACAAATTCCTTGTAATTCTCATCGTCAGCTCCGGGATCAAGAAACCAATATGGTGAGTCTTCGACCTCGGAGATCTTTGCGGCTAGGTTTTGTGCCAGATCTTCTGTGTCTATCCCTGCAAACATCTCTCCCTTTTCTATGATTCGACCATCAGCTAATTTAATCGTAAAGTACGCAAAGGTTTGATCGTGCGGGGTTTTAAAACCATTGAATTGAAAGTCTGTGGAGTATTCCGTGCCATAAACTTCGTGGGTTACCTTAAAAGGTTCGTTTTGATTTTCATTTAAGACCTTATCAATCTCTTCTTTAATAATCTGTTTAAGTTGTGATTTGGTAATTTTCATTTTGTTTCTCCTCTTAAAAAGTAGTACCCATGATCCTTAAATTGTTTTTTATCCATTATATCCTTCTTTGACGCATCCACTGGTGAATGTCCTGGGAACACCGACATGAGAGTTAAAACTGGCTTTTCATCAACTTCCCCGACCTGAGCAGTGATAACATTTAGTATCTTCGTGGGATTTTGCATTTTGTCTCCAGGAACAACGCCTAGCTCTTGCTTGATGAAAGCGGGAACGTTGTTTGCTAGGTCCTTCTCGGTATATGGGGCTCCCTCCTTGGTGACTAGTTCATAGTCATTTTGCTCCGCGACCCCAGAAACAACGGACCAGTCTTTTACCCTGTCTCCACTTATCATACTGTCCACCATCCCAAATGTTTCTAAATCTGTAGCCATGGAAATATTTGGATCGTTTGGATCCCGCTTTACAAGAGTATCGTGGCCAATATCTTCTCGAGTTTTCACATTAAGCCATTTGAGTTTTTTCGTTCCGCGCTCTTCAACGGCGCGATGAGGTGGAGTTGAAACGGTCTTCAAAATTAGATCTTGCACCTTATCCTCCGAAACACTAAAAGTTGACCCAGCGCTGGATTGATCAAAGTGCTTCTGGAGGTGCTCGGATTGAAGCTCGCCAGGGAACTGAATATAATATACGCTATCAAACGCTTTCACAGTCTCTGGGGTCACCTGATCTGCAAGATGTGATAAATATTGGTCTCCTTGAATGATCTTCTGAATTTCCGCTACAGGATCTTCAGCCTCATTCACAAATCTTCTCCAATTTTCCAGTAGTCTTTTCATTTTACTATTTTCCTCCATCTTTTAAATAGTTCGTTAAGTTGCTCTGCGACTTGTGGCTCATCTTCGGCGTCGGCGCTCGAAGGCGGGCGGCCTTCATCCTCCAAATCTTTTGCGGTTTTTTGCGGATTGTCCTTCATATATTGAAGCACAGCATCATTCAAGACCCCCTGAAGTATTGCCTCAATCTTATTCTTAACCTCATCATTGTCAATCCATTTGAGGAAAGTTAGCAGTGCTGAAAGCTCTTCTTCGTCTGCCCCTACTGTCTCCCAGAATTGTTCATTGGTTAGTGTAAGGATAAGGTTGTAAGGATACTCAATGTTAATACCGCCTGCTCCTTTGCCTCGTTCCTTTGAGGCAAATGGAACCGATTGTTCCCCAGGGGTGCGGAGATCGATTTTATCCGGACGTGGGGCAAACTCCATGTCTATCAACGGAAGGGCCTCCAGAGGCTCTTCTTCGTCTTCACCCTTTTCAAAG
>Ga0080013_1003417_pt1 | contig 16778 bp, 21 predicted proteins | sample ETNvirenome_6_85_FD_69236 | JGI IMG/M metagenome (GOLD analysis project Ga0080013, IMG submission 69236) | Marine viral communities from the Pacific Ocean - ETNP_6_85 (SPADES assembly) (version 2) | ecosystem: Environmental > Aquatic > Marine > Oceanic | place: Pacific Ocean | collected 2013-06-19 | reverse complement strand
CGTGTTCTATTATTGTCATGTAATTATATCTTTTATATAATTTAATAATTCTTTTTGTGGAATCCAACCTAATATTTCTGTTGCATCCTTATTTTCACATAATGTATCTCTAGCTTCTCCAGGTTTAGCAGGTTTATATTTTGGATTAATACCAAACATTTCAGCTACTTCATTCACTGAATAATTTTTTCCTCTACCTAATTCAAAAGCATGACCATATGCTTTATCTGAATTCATTGCTAACAAGCAATCCACAATATCATCCACGTGGGTAAAATCTCTACGTTGTTCTCCATCGCCATATATCTCACAAGGAGCACCATTTTTTATATTATTAATCCATCTTCCTATTAATGTTGTATATCCACCTTCTTCTAATTGATGTGGTCCATATACATTATAAAATCTAGCTATGGTAAATTTGAGATTATAATTTACATTAAACATTTGTAATATATGTTCTCCAATATCTTTGCTGAATGTATATGGATTACTATACAAACCTGCATGGTGTGAAGATGATCCGGCATATATTAAAGGAATGTCTGCATCTGCACAGATCTTTGCTATTTTCATGGTAGCCGTAGCATTTGTTTCAAAATAATCTAATGGTCTCTCAAAGGATGGCTGAATTCTAGCGATTGCTGCCATATGATAAACTACATCAAATTTGTTCCAAAAAGAAGAATTCTTTTGATCTAGATCTCTTATATCTTTGTTTACATACGTTACTCCAGATTGCTCATTTACTTTTAATCCAGTAGAGTAATTATCTATAGAAGTTACATCATGTCCTTCTTTGATTAATCGTTTTATTAAATTGGTTCCTATAAAACCAGCTCCACCTGTTACTAATATATGCATATTAATTTGTTTTCATATGTTTCTAAACTATTAATTGTAATTTTTAAATTACCTAATTCAAATTCTCCGATATCGCCACTATCATGTAATATATCTGATAATTTACTTACAGTTTCATAATCTTGCCTAGTAAATTGTAATGCATTAATTTCAACTATTATATTATCATGGCATGATTCGTTATAATCTAATACACGACTTGTTAAGTTATATGTAGTATGACTTTTTTCTTTTAAAAGATAATTAGTAAAATTACAATCTACAAATGTATGATCGCACCATGGTTCTAAAAATCGTAATATATCTTCATTACAATTTTTAATTTTAAATCCTATTTTATATTTAGGAGAGACTATTGGTTTCATTAATGAATCGTGTTGTATTGAAGTACCCCATTTTCTAATAAAATTTCTTTCATTTTTTGTTGTTGTATAAAGCCATTCTTCTGAATTTTTACCTGGAGCTCCTCCGGAGAATGTATTAAATCTACTTCCTCTGCTTGTCATATGATAAACAAATCCTTCCCATGTTTGAACAAACTCAACACCATTTAAATGAAACCTATTAAATATATCTGAATCTTCTTTTGATTGTGGAGCAAATATAGGATCATGTCCTCCTATCTCTTGAAAGTCTTTTTTCCAAAATGCCCATGGTGCAAATATACCTTCAGTAGTTTTATCTTTAGTTTTTAATCTATCCAATTGAACAAGTAACTGTTCTTCATCAAATTCTTCAGGTTCAATACCAGAATCTAACAATACTTTTTCTGGTCCTGGTGGATGTAATGATGGTTCGATTCTAGTAAGTGATACTATCGTTTTTTCTTTTAAATAATGTTCAATTGAATCTAAAGCACCGGGACATAAATACATGTCTGCGTGATAAACTATACATGCATCATACTTAGCTACTTCATTTACTAATTTATCATTTAATATCACTAATCCTAATCTTTCTGGACCTTTATTTTGTATAGCATTAAATTGTTTATCATCGGCCATTTTTTTCTTGCACCAATCCCAAGTACCATCTTCAGATGCATCATCTGCTACACAAATTTGTACTTTATGATTACCTTGATTTTTTCGAATTGAGTTATAAGCCCATTCTAGATATTTAAGATTATTTCTACTTGGTATTATAAAACTTATTTCCATATTTTATTTTTTTTTATAATTCGTTATTAACTCTATTTTCAAATGCAGTTTGATCATAATGAAAAAATCCAGACTGTTTAAAAAAGAAATTATAGTATACTGGATTATTACCGAACCTTTCTTTTAAATCTTTTATGGAATCAGTATAATAAATATCATTATCAATATCTACACTATTTTCAACTAATCCTGCATATAAACAAGGCTCAAATTGTTGAGAAGGATGTCCGTTTTTTATTGATAATTCTTTCCAATGATTTAATAATTCCACTTTAAAAATATTCGTGAATAATTCTTTTTGCATCATACAAAAATCAAAATGAAATGGAATTGTTTTATCATTATGATTTAAATTCTCATCAAATAACCATTGTCTGGGTATACTACCTATTTTATATTTACTATTTTTTAATTTTTCATATGTTTTTTCTATCATTTTTGTTCCATCTCTAAACCAATTATCTGCATGATAATGAAGTATATAATCACATTCGTCAAATTCATTTATTGCACTCGATACCAAATAATAAGTACCATCATGTTTGCCTGGATTTTGATCTAAATAATATAATGGTGTTTTTATATTAGAACTAATATTTTTTATAAAATCATGATTTTCATGAGTTGTAGTAAATATAACTTTAAATTTATTTTTATCTAGATTTGAAACTAATAAATCTTGATATAAATAATAATGAGGTAAATATGATGTAACTAATATTCCTAACATGATTGTAATCTTTTATAAATTTTATTTAGAAATACATCTTCACTAAATAAACTATTGTAATTATCAGAAGCTTGTTTACTACAATGTAAATAAAATTCATTATCTGTTCTTAATTTAACAGCTAATTTTCTAGCAGTCTCCGTATCTCCAAATGATATTGATAATTCTGGATGTATTTTCCTTTGTGTATCAGCTTTATCATATCCTATACATGGTATTCCTAAATATCCACAATTCATTGCAAATGTTCCAGCAGCTATAGTAGGCATTAAATGAATAGCATATTTAAATTCTGCTAATGTATGTATCCATTGATTCCAATTCATAAATGGTAAATGTGTTAAATCTTCTATGTTCTCTTCGTGTTCAATCTTCCTACCCATACTGGGTGCAAATATTGGAATATTAAATTCGTGAGCTATAATATATGAATCAAATCCGCCATACCATCTACAAAAATTACCGCCGATCATAACTTTATCTTGTTTTATAATATTTTTAGCAGTTATTATATTATCTTCGATCATTACACTTGGAATATCAAAAATTGGTTTATTTGGCATAATACCTTTAAAATATGATATATCAGTTTCATTTTCGCATAATATACCATCTACACTTGACAATACATTATAGTGCCAAAATTGTTGATGTAAACTTAAATCTTGAAATATCCAAGCAGGTCCTTCTTGCATAAACCAAACTTGTTTAGCTATATTTCTAGATTTACCTACGATATCAATATTCAGTAAAGATTCTCTATCTTTACCTGTTTTAGGAATCAATAATATTGCAATATCAAATTTTTCATTTTGTTTAGATATATTATCTAACTGAGAATAATGAAAATTATGAGCTTTAAGTGCGCATTGTTGAGCTAAATCTACTGGCATATGTATAGAACTTCTCTCAATAAATGACGGTGGTTTCTGTGATATAAATGTTATCTTCATTTATTTTCTTGAATTAATGTTAACATTTCAGATTGTGTCATCCATTCTGCATTTGATGATGAATGTTCTTCAGTTAATATGCCGCCATCATCTTTATCTGGAACGATTAATATGTATCCATTTTCTTGCATAGTATATGGTAACTCTTTCTTACTTACCAATGTTTCATTTAATTTTTCACCAGGCCGTTTACCAATAATTTCTACGTCTTTATCTGATAATAATTTAGCTAATTCTAATAAATTAACATTTTTCATTTTTTGACATATTACAAATGGCAAATCATAAAAATAGCCAGCATCTATTGCGTATTTAATTAATTTAGATGCATCTTCTTTTGAGAACATTAATCGATTCATTCCTGGATCTGTTAATTTTAATGCATTACCTTTTGCTGCTTCTTTCTTCCAAAACGGAATAACTGATCCACTACTATTAGCAACATTCGCAAATCTAGTACAAATAAATCTAGTTGTTTTATTATTATATTGCATAAACAGTTTTTCCATTAAGTTCTTTGTATATCCATATACTGAATCTGGATTACAGGCTTTATCTGTACTAATTCCTATAGTTAGAGGTACTGCTGCTCGTATACTTGCCTTAGCAATATTTAAACTTCCTATAACGTTTATTTCAATTGCACTTGAAGGATTTTCTTCTGCTAGATTAATATGTTTTAAAGCTGCTGAATGTATAACAATATCTGGTTTAATTGTGCAGAATAAATTTATCATATGATCTAAATCACAAATATTTCCTATATAACAATTAACTTTAGGAAATGATCGTTTCAATTCAGAAATATTAGCTTCATTTCTATTTATGCTATAAAATTCAAATTCATTATAGTATTGTTTAATAAATGATGTTCCGACTGTACCAGTACCGCCAGTTATTAATATTTTTTTCATATTAATTCTTTTAATAATTTAAAATTTAAAATATAATTTTTTTTCAAAAATAATAAAATTTCTCTAAATGTTTTATAATTATGTTCATTCCAATTATTTTCATTAGTTGCCCCAGCAATGTGTGACTGAAACATTATTGTATTTTCATTCCATATGTTGATATTACAATCATCTCGATGTATACCGTCAGCGCCTTTAAAAATTTTAATAGTATCTTTAAAAGTAATATTATTATTATGTGATTCGTGTATTGCAATATAATCAAATTTTTCACTTACAGCATCAAATGAATCTTGCGTACCAAGCCATCCTGGCATTCTCCATCCTATAGGTTTAATACCAATTTTATTCCACTCGCCTAAACACATATTTAAACGTGTAGTAGCAGAATTATAATCATGTTCGGTCATTTCACATTCACCAGGTCCTATTGTTCTGCAGTCATGAAAATGTCCATGAGCTGCTAGTTCTATCCAATCTAAATTATTCCAATATTCAACCCATTCTTTGTTTTTAGATAATGGAAATTTTCCATGATAATTTGAAGGAATAAATTGTACAAACTTACATCCAAATTCTTTATTTAGTAAATGTAGATATGATGTGCATTTATCTTCAGGCATACCCCAATTAACTTCAGGATGGGTATCGTCAATACATATAACTACATTTATTTCTTTCATGTTAATTTGTTGCCCCTCACATCTAAAACGCATGGTTTTGGATGATTGGTTACTTGTAATTTATAACCTAATTTACAATAAATATTGGTAAACATTACTTCACCATTTAATTCATTATTACGATACCATTCTTTAGCATATTGACTATCAAATGCATCTAATCGTGCTTCTTTAATGCATTGTTGCATATCTGTTGTCATAGGCATTTGTGTATGTGGTAAATGTCCTAATATATCAACTACATGTTGTAAATATTTTTTATGAGTGCACCCCAATCCACCATGTGCATGCGGATCATGGCCATTCGAGGTACTTTTAATAAAATAGCCGTTTAATTCATGATCATATCTACACCCACCTACAAAAGCAACGGTATCATCAGCATCTAATTGTTTAATCATTGAAGAAAAATAATTTGGTTCTACTAAATGATAATCGTCTTCGTTAAAAAACCAATAATTATAATTATCTTTAAATGTTTTAAATGCATAATTAAATGATCCATAACTTTGACCTTTTCCTTCGTTCCAATCTCTGTTTATTGTAATTATTTTGCCATCTAATGTTGGAGTATTGTTTATTTCTTTTAAAAATTCTCTACCTCGTTCATGACCAAAATCGTGATTTACTATTATAGTGTCTTTTGGCACTCCGCTACTAATAGTTTTTTCATATTCTACAAGTTCATTTAATAATCTGATAGCATTTTCTCCTGTTAGAGAATTTGTATTAGATCCGCCATGGCTTCTTCTTGGGCCAAAATATGTTGCTACTACTCTACAATTCATTTTTCTGTTATTTTATAATATCCACCAAGTTCAAATTTTGTTTTTGTATTAATCGATCCATGATTACTAGGCTTATATTTTGATTCTTTCATTATTCTAAAATCAACGCTAATTCTTGTTGAACTCGTAATATTTTTTTTATAATTATGTCAAATGGATACTCTTTTGTTGAGTAATTTATTTTTTTCATTAAGCAATTCTTCCTTTAATCTTTCTATATTTAGATTTTTTGATGTGTTAAAAAATTTACTATACTTATTTGATTCTAATATAATAAAATCTATATCAATATCCAAGAAATTATTTAATTTTAATAATCCTTTTACTTTATCTATATCATTAAATAATTTACATAATGGAAATATTAAAAATCCTAATGCTTTACCATGAGTAATTCCATATTTACCTGTAATCGGATATGATAATGCATGTAATATTGTTGTGGGTACTATTTGTATAAATGTGCCGGCTTGATGGCCTAGTTTTAACACATCTATTGGGGCTATATCAGGCTGAATTAAACTGTTTAATGTATGTTCTACTAAGTCTGGATCTAATTTATTATAATCTTTTGACCACATTACATCTAAACAATGACTTATAGCATCATATTTTGTATATTGTAATATATTATTTGGTAATGATTGAATAAACAGTTCATTAAATAATATATTATTTGGAATTAAACATTCAGAATTTTTTTTATTCAAACCGTCCCAGTATACAGAGTGTGATGTAGCAGATGCTCCGGCAGCAGTAGTTGGATAACATGTTATAGGAGTGCTAGATAATATTTTAGCAGTATCAATAACTGCTCCCCCACCTATAGCTATTACATCAGTATATTTTCCTTTTTGTTTTAAAATTTCAATAGTTGGAGGTCCATTTACTATAAATTTTTCTCCATTTAAAAAATGATGAGTGGATGGCGAACAAACTATTAGAGACATGACTTAAACAATTTTTTATTTGTTTTACAATCTATTTTAACTCGATCAGTTTTGCCGTCATTAGTTATTTTAATAATTTTATAAATTCCTGGATATGTTTCTTGTAATGGTGAGCATTTATATTTTCCAACTGATTCATGACAACCATTATCCAAAACATATACAAATAAGTTTGATAAATTGCAATCTCGAATTGTATGAGTAATACCCAAATGCATTAGTAATGCCCCATCTCCACTTAATACAATAACAGGCTTATCAGTATTTAATGCTAGACCTAATCCAATACATGGAGCTAATCCCATACTACCTTGCATATATAATATATTGTTATATGTTGGAAATTCTTTATAAATTGCTCTAGATATATATCCTGTATTTGTTACATATAATGCATCTGGACCGTGATGTTTAAATATTTTATGAATTGCTTCTTGTCTACTTAACATTGTTATCTCCATGTATTATAATATAATTTGTATATCCTATAGTTTGTAAAATCTTTTCATCAGTTTCACCCATTATTTTGTGTTGTTCTAATGTGTGTCTATGCCCTATAACTAATAATGGTGTAATATCAAATGGCATACATAAACTTGTCAATGGATTAATTATATTACCTAATCCTGAATTTTGTAAATATACACAACTTTTTTTTCCAGCTAATTCTGCTCCAAATGCAATACCAATAGATTGACCTTCATTAGTTGCTATGATATTTTCATATTCTGATGAAATAATATCATTTTGAAATATTTTTAATGCACTATCAGGAACTCCTGTAAAGAAATTATATCCTTGTGATTCTAATTTATTAAATAATGTTTCTATCATTTAGTTCCTGGAATTAAATTTAAAATATCTTTTATACTCATACAATGGTCATTACTTGCATTATAACTATTTTTATCACGAAGAATAGCTTTTGCAGTAGTAATCATTGCCGGATATGCACTTCTTAATAAGTGGTTTGCATATATGACAATATTAACTCCTTTTTGTATCAATATATCCTCTGTTACGGTATTATATGATGATGGTACTGCAACTAATGGAACTTTTTTATCAAATTTATTATAGCTATCACAAAAATCAAATATTTCCGTTGGGTCTTCTTCTTTGCTATGAATCATAATTCCATCGACCCCGGCATCTATATATGATTTTGCTCTTTTTAATGCATCATCTAATCCAGCTTTTAATATTAAACTTTCGATTCTAGCGATAATCATAAAATTATCTCCAACTAATGATTGTTTACCTATTTTAATTTTTTTAGAAAATCCTTCAATTGAATCTTGAGTTTGTTTAACATCAGTTCCAAATAATGAATTTTTCTTGAGTCCAACTTTATCTTCTATAATAACAGCAGATACTCCTAATCGTTCTAATGTTTTTACAGTAAAAGCAAAATGTTCAGGTTTTCCTCCAGTATCTCCGTCTAGTATAATAGGTTTTGTAGTTACTTCTAATACATCATTTAATGTTCCATATCTATCAATTAATTCAATATCTGGTTTTGCTTTTGCGGTAGAATCTGTTAAACTTGACATCCAAATACAATCAAATTCATTTCCATTATATGATACATTTTCAACAATTGTTCCTGTTAAACCATTATGGGCTTCTAATACTCTAACAATAGGTTTACATTCAATTAATCTTTTTAATTTTTTTTGCCTAATTTCTGGTGTTGTTCCTATTTCATTAAGGCTAGTATGTAACTGTGTAGATGATATTCCTTTTGTATATGCAATTTCTATAAGTTCGCCATTCCATTCTTTTAAAGTATTTATTACGTCTTGCCTTGTTTGTTTTTGTACTCCAGTTTTCCAATCATCTCCGTGTACAACATAATTTGGTTTATATTGTTGTAAATTATCTACGTAACTAAGACTATATTGAGGAACTACTTTAGATACATGTTTAATATTTTCTATAATATCTTTCCGCTGATCATATGTTAATGCTGGTAATCTTTTATAACTAGCAATTGCTTTGTCAGTTAATAATCCTATAATAACATTACCATATTTTGCAGCTTCTTTGATTATGTTCATATGACCTGGATGAATTAGGTCTGCGCTCATTCCTACATAAACTGTTTTCATATTATCCTCGTAATTTTTTTAAAGCTGGAATTTCTGAATTTAATCCTATTTTAATACATTGTTCACTTTCTGTAAATTTTATATATTGTTCTATAGAAGGACCTGTTGCAAAAATTATTGCACTTTTATTATAATGTATATTTTTATATTTTAATAATGATTTTGTATATAATGATTTAATCATACTAAACTTTCCAATTTATCAACAAATATTTGTGCAGCATTACCTCGATGGCTACACAATATATCAGAATGATTTTTTCTTTCATTTTCTAAATATAATGGATTATCAACGTAACGTTGTATTGCTAATTCTAATTCATCGTGTGTTGTTACGCATATAGCTGCATCCATTGCATCATTTGATATATGTTCATATCTTTTATTTTTCCATTTATCACTTTCAAACATAATAGTAGGAATATTTAATACTATAGACTCCAGTCCAACAGACGAATAATCTGATATTACTATACTAGCTTTTGCTAATGCTTCATCTAATGTGTATTTATTATCATGAAAAGCTGGATGTCCTCTAAATATTACTTCACCATATTGTTTTAATCGATCTATATTTACCTTATGTAAACTTGTTAAATCTTCATTCCATGTTGGAGCATATAATATAACTGTATTTTCTTTTTTTATATTAAATAGATTATCTAGTTTAGGCATTCCTACTACTTCTATAGGTAAATTATAATGAGTATGCCACTCTTTCCATTTATCAGAAAATGTAAATATGTAATCAGAATGATTAGTTAAATCTCGTATAAAATCTGATTCTAAATAGAATTTATTATGAGGTATAAATGGAAATGCGTGATTAATCCATATTCCTAAACCTCCTTGGCGTTTACATGCTTCATCTGGTTGTATTGTAAAATCAGCGTCTTGGTAATAAGATTCGTCAGTAGATATTATAGATTCATAACCTCGTTTCAACAACTCATTATGTATGTTTATACAGTAATCTTTATGAAACTCATAATGTTTACAATTAAATATAACTTTCATTTATCCGCCTCTAACTAATTCTTTAATATAATCTGAATTTGCGTATTCATTGCCTAAATAAGTAATTTTATCATTTCCTAATAACTTACTAGCTTTATAGCCAAATAAGTTTAATGACATATTTGCCCATTCTAAAGAAGCATCCCATACACTATATGGATTATCAATTACTTCAAAACCTCCTATTTTATTTAGATCTTCTTGTTTTATACAAATAAAACTTCCTCTAATAGTTTTGCATTGCATGGGGGAATCGAATATATATTTATTTTCTTCTCTTACAACATCTATCCATTTTTTTATCCTTCCAAAAGGTTCTGCTATTTCTAATGGGTCATCGTTATCTGGGGTTATTATTGATTTGGGGTCTATAAAAACTGGATAATTCCACCCGTTTCCTATGACTTTATACCCTTCATTTAATTTAGATATACATTCATTTATAAAGGACCAATCTTTAACAATTAGATCATCCTGGGCAAAAATTGTAATTATATTAGGGTCTATGTTTAAATATTCTAAAGCTTGTTGATATCCCCCCCATTCGCACCCCCAATTATCAAATAATTTCCATTCAAAATTATCTTTAATAATTTGTGGTGGTTCTTTATGACAAGCATAAAATACATCTATTATTTCAGGATTGTCTTTTTTTAACTCTATTAATTCATTTATAAGATCAGGGCATTTTTCATAATACCATCCTAATATTATAAATTTAATTTTTAAGGAGGGTATGGGTTTTTTATGAAATATTCCTAAAACTAAGGGGGTATTTTCATCACACACCCACCCATTAGGGTAAGTACATACTTCTTTAGAGGTAAAATCTATATATTCTTGTTCTCCTTCATGTTGGTTAAATGTTTTTTCAAGCCAGGGTCTGTTGAATCCTGCTTTATGGATGATCATAGTACTAGGAGGTAATTTATCTATTAATATTTCATCTGCTCCTTCACTTATCCAAAAATAGTATACATCAGCTTTTGGTATATCTTCTATTTTTATATCTCCTTCTTGGTTTGGGTATACTGAAATAAATCCTTTAATTACTTCTATATTATCACATTCATTATTAACTTTATCTAAAGCTTTAAAATAATCTGGGTTATGTTCAATTCCATATACTTTATCAGCGTATTTTGCAAATTCTCTTAATAAATCTCCTTCACCACATCCTATTTCACAGAATGTTTTTCCTTTTAAGTGATCTTTTAATAATTCAGGTATTTCTATAGGGCTTCTCCAAGGTCTTTCCATTACCAACCGTTTTTAATTGATTCAACAATATATTCTCTTTGTTCTTTTGTAACCCACCATCCAACAGGAATACAAATCATTTCTTTGACTACTTTATCTAAATTAGGCAAAGCTGATCTAAATTCTCTAACACAACTATGTTTATCATTTCGTTCATGTACTCTACTAACCATAATATTTTTTTCTTGCATCATTCTCATGAAATCATCTTGTCTATCTACTTTAATGGTATATATCCAATACGCAGAATCATATTCTTTTTTATTTTCTAATAATGTTACTCCAGCAACGGTTTTCAATGATTCATTATAATATGCTGCATTATCTTTGTGTTTTTGAATAACATGTTTATCAACATCTTTTAAGTTAGCTAATCCAATTGAAGCATTAACATCATTCATATGAAATTTATATCCCCATTCTGGAATATCAGCTTCGCATCTAAAATCTTTTCTATTGTCATCTCTATCGATACCATACCATCTTAAAATTTTAGCTCGCTTATATTGTTTTTCATGAGGACATATTAATATACCTCCATCAACACTTGTTAAATGTTTTATAGCTTGAAAACTAAAAGTTGCATAATTACCATGGGAGCCAATTGGCTTACCTTTATATGTTGATCCAAATGAATGAGCACAATCTTCTATAACTGCAGGTTTAAATCCGTATAATTGTAAACATTTTTCTTGAATTAATTTTATTCTATCTAAATCAATTGGATATCCACCCCAATGAACAATATATATTATTTTTGTTTTAGGAGATAATTTTCTTTCTAAATCATCTAAATCCATATTTAAATTATTTGGATCTACATCTACCCACTTTATATTTATATCATTAGCCAGTACTGGAAAATTTGTTGCTGTACATGTTAGTGAAGTACATAATGCTTCATCACCAGGATGTATACCTGGCCATTTGGAATTAGTTGTACCAAATCCTTGAAATGTTTTTTCATTAGTATCAGGATCTTTAAGCATTCTAATAGCTAAATGTTCTGCTGATGTTGCACTATTTGTTGTTACAATATGTAAACTATGCAATCTTCGTTGTAGTGCTTCTTCAAATTTTTCTACTATTGGTCCTTGACCAATGAATCCACTATTTAATACTTTCGTAGCTTCTTTTGAAGCATTCTTGCTCATATAAACTTTAAATAAAGGTATCATATATTATATTGTTTCATAAAAATTATTTTGTTGTTCTTGGCGTTTAATAGTTTTTTCATGTAATAAACACCACTCTTTTTCAGTAGGTAAATGAGACATGGTTTTGTAGCCATCAAGTACTTCATGCACTTTATTTTTCCATTTTATATTTCCATTATTTTTATATATTCTCCATTGATAATCAGGAAAATTTACCCAACCATTATCATCTACTCGCCATCCCCATTTATCAATATGTTGTTGTGTAAGTCCGTCTACTGTATTTATTCTTGGAACTAATAATACATCTACATCATTTTGTTGTAAAACTTGAGGAAGAATTTTAAAAATATATTCATTAGGCATTTCGTCAGCATCGATTTGATAAATGTAATCTCCTTTACACATATCTGTTAATCGATTTTTCATATTAGCAAAATGCCCGTCAAAAGAATAAAAAAACCAATTAAATTCTCCATTTATTGATTTTGCTCTCAAAAAGTCTTCTACTGATCTTAATCCGTTTTTACTATCAAATAATACTATTACTTCATCGTTAATATTCTTATTTGCGACTAAATAAGGTATTAAATGTTGGATTTCTTTTAACTCATTACATACGGTGATTGCATAACTTATTTTCATAATTTTTGTAATTTAGGTAATTTAAGTTTAGGTAACTCTTGTTTTACTGATTTTAATTTAGGTAATTTTAATCCTACTTGTTGTGGAATATCTTTCATTTTAGTATCAATTATATTAATAATATTTTTATATAATTTTGAAATTTGTTGTTTAGTAAAATTAGTTCGAACATGATATCTTTGTCGTTTAGCTTGTTCTTTCCATTTTTTATAATTTTTCATCATATCAATTAACATATTGCTAGCAAAATTATAATCTATACTAAACCATTTTGCATCTTCAATTAAAAATTCATTTTGTGCAGTTTTATGGATAGGCGTTAATTGTCCTGGAAGTTCACATAAAAACTCTTTTTGTAAGAAATCAGTATATCCTGAATAATATGGAGCTATTATCGGTTTTCCTGTTGATGCAAATTCTAACAATGGTCGTCCAAAACCTTCTGATTTTGTAAATGATATCATTGCTTTAATTTTTGAATGATTATATAATGCATTCATTTCTTTATTAGTTAAATCTCCATGTAATAGATAAATAGACGGTAGTTTTGTATTAGGAAATAATTCCTTAATTTGTTCAATACGTGATTCTATTTCCATACGATCTACTACAGAATATGTAGCACCACTTGTTTTTAATATAAGTGCTGGTTTATTTTTTTTATTTTTAAATGTATTAAAAAAACAATGTATTGCTCCGCTTATATTTTTTCGATCTTCTCCTACACTACCATTTAACCAATGACCTGTAATTAAAAATGCAAATGATTCTGTTACTTGTTGATCTATAACTGATATATTTGTAGTAACATTATTGTTATCATATACTTGGTCGTCAAAATATTCAGAAACTACCTGTAAATTTGTTGTTATTATTTTATTATGCTTTTTTGCCGTAGTTTCAAATACTTGTTTTGTAAAATTACTAGGTACTATACAAATTTGCATTTTATTAATATGATCAATCCATTCGGGTGGGCATATATCGCCTTCGGTACCTGCTGTTACTCCTATATTATATTTACCTATAGGCTGAAATTCAGTTGGTACTGTTATTTGTACCCAAATATCTGGTGCTGTTGTTAATGGTAATGGTATTATACACTTTTGCCATTCAAATGGAATAGGATATGTAAATGGGGTATGTCCCCATGGCATTGATAATAATTTAATATCCCAATCATTTGGTTTATTATCAAAAAAGTTGCTAATAACTTCTCGTGCATGATGTCCGTATCCACTCTGGGTAGCTACTGGCGATGATATAACTACTGTTCTCATACTATTCCTAATTTTTCATATTTTTTTGTTGTAACTTTATTTAATGTATATCTCAATTTTGGTTGTTTTGGCATTTCAAATAAATGATTTATCATTTCAATCATTTTATCTCCCATTTGTTTAGATGTTAAACCATTATCTAAACAAAAACTACGACCGGATAGACCAAATTTTTGTCTAGTGTTTGCTGGCGTTTCCCACCACTTCATCATTGCATCGGCAACGTCTTCATATTTAACACGATCATCAAAAATATATGGTGTTGATGGAGAACCTTGTAATGATCTATTACTAGGAAATACAGGTTCAACCCACGTACCATGATTTTTATATTTACCTGTATGATTTGTTGCAAATTCTCCGTCAAATCTTAGCCATTTTCCATTTTCATCTAAAAATCCACATTGATCTTGAAGTCCTCCAGTTACGTTATTAATAATCGGAGTTCCGGATAACATAGCTTCAGTGCTACTAAGTCCCCATCCTTCATTTGAAGCTATATTAATTACTACATCTGAAACATTATATAACATATTTAATTCAGGTGTTGATAATTTTTCTTGTGAAAATAATATTTTACAGTTAGGAGCTATATTTTTATGTATAGCTCGTAAATCAGTACCATTATTATCAGTAATAACTGTATGCATTAATAATGCTACCCTAGACTGATCTTCTATTGGGAGTTTTTCTACAAATGTTTTAAATGCAAGTATCACATCTCCAGGTTGTTTTCGTCTGATATTACGATTATTCCAAAACAATAAAAAATCTATATTATTTTGTTCTTTAATATTATTATATAATTTTTTATACGATTCATTTGATTTATCAACTGGTTTAAATAAATTATGATCTAATCCGTGAGGAACATATCCAGTTAGTACACTATTTGATTTTTTAAATTGATTTTTTTGTTTTTTATCATCATAGTTTATAATCTCAAAACCATTTTGTGATAAAACTTCTCTATGAATATTATCAGATTGTTTACTAATACCCATAATTAAGTCACAACTTCCATAAAAAGGAGCATTCCACATTGGATATGGTAAATCATCCCATATAGAATAATAAATTATCGGAATTCCATATGTTGTTTTAATTTCATGTTCTAATTGATATAACCACGTCCAATATCTAGGATCAGTAAAATGAAATATTGCATCTGGCTTTTCTTGAGCTATTAAAGAAAATAATATATTTCTATCACCATAACCTGTCCACGGTATTATTTTAACGTCTGCGTCTGAAATACCAGTTTGTTTAATTACATCCGCGGATACATCTAAACCTTTACCATGTTCGGGATGATTGAGTGCAGCTCCTAATTGAATCCAATTATATTCTTTAACTGTATTTAATATAATTTCTTTACTAATAGTACCTATACCTGATGGTAATCGAAAATCATCTGAAAGTAATAGAATTTTTTTCTTTTTTTGTTTAGGAGTTATAGAGTCTATTTTTTTTAGTTTTGGCAATTTTATTTCCATTGTAACCTTTTAATTTTATAACTTTTATATAAATATTATTAACCTAAAATAACTACAGGTTTTTTTAATTTGTTTATATTATTATATGCTGTTTTTAATACTGGATCTAATTTTTCTTCATTAGTCATAATAATCATATAATCACAGTTTTGTGCTAATAATTTCATTCTATGATGTAATTGACTAAAATGATATTGTTTTCCATAATATGGTTTGGGCATGGCTGAATATAAATTATATCCAGAAAATGACGGATTATATTCTCTATAATTTAAACCAAATTCTAATGTATATTTTCTAATCATACTATTAGCACCTTCTTTTCCTCCCGCACCTAATACTATAACATCATCTCCAAATCTAGATTTTAATTCTGTTAATGTTTGTTGAACTTTTCTTCGATTTTGCCAATTGGTATTTCCTAATACTGCTACATGTTTCATTCTCGTATTCTCTCCTGTTTTGGACAATTAACTTCATCTGTTTTAAATGGGCACCATTTGCAATGTTTATTACCTTTGCCGGCAATGGCTAAATAGTTAGCGGAGGTATTTTTATTTCCATCTTCATCAAAACAATTTGATATAAATGCATCTATACTTTTTTGAACTTTTCTTTGAGTAACAGTACCAGCTGCTGGTCTGTGAATTTGTATACGTTTTTGTGGAAACATTGAATTTTCAATTAATTTTCTTTTAACTATAAAAAATTCAACATCTATTTTTTCTTTAGGTATTCCAAATTGTTTAGAAAAATAATTTTTATATGCA
>Ga0080013_1003416_pt1 | contig 16778 bp, 21 predicted proteins | sample ETNvirenome_6_85_FD_69236 | JGI IMG/M metagenome (GOLD analysis project Ga0080013, IMG submission 69236) | Marine viral communities from the Pacific Ocean - ETNP_6_85 (SPADES assembly) (version 2) | ecosystem: Environmental > Aquatic > Marine > Oceanic | place: Pacific Ocean | collected 2013-06-19 | reverse complement strand
AAATAATATCTCCCACATGAATACTCCATCTTCTAAAGGCACTCAACTTTCTAACATCTGTTATTATAAAATCACCATTAGAATTTTCTATTACTGTAATTTTTAAATTGTTTAAATATATTGGTGCGAAATCCATAACAACTCTATTCGGCCATGCATATGCATATGAATTAAATGCTAACAACAATATGATAATTAAATATTTCATTCTCTGGTTACCTGTGTGAAGTTTTTAACTTTTTCTACTATTAACTTATCTGGAAACTTATCATCAAGTATATCCAACTTATGTGATATGATAAATAAATTAGTGTTCTTCAATATGTTAAACAACTTCATCAAATCATCCACACCAGCTTGGTCTAAGCTCGCATCAAACACTTCATCTAATATAAGAAGATTCACATTAACAGAATTTCTCATAGATGCTATATCTCGCCATGTCAATAACAAAGCTATATCAATACGTTTTTTCTCTCCTTCTGAAAAAGAATAATAAGAAAAATGATCCCTATGTCTGCTCTTAATGGTTTCTTGAAAATTCTCATCCAATTGAAAATTCACAAAGAAATCCATATCTTTAAGATAATCATTTACATGCTTATTAATAACTGGTAAATACTTCTTAATAATTCGTGTCTTGATACCAGTATCATTCAATATATTACTCAATACATCATAATAAAATTTCTGATCTACATATTGAAACCTTGTAGATTTAGAATCTTCCAATTCCTTATGCAATATATTCATAGATTCTTTTTTAATCTCAACTTGAAAAGATTCTAAATCAGAACTTAACTTATGTATAAAAGAATTATGAGCCTGAATATTACTTAACTTTTGTACTACCTGTGTTTCTTCTTTCTGTATCTTTTGAGTACACTTGGATATCTCTCCTATCCTATTATATACTTTTGTGACTTCCTTTTCAATCTGACCCAGACCATAATTCATTTCATCAATGCCCTTGTCAACTTCTTTCAACTTACCCTCTTTAAATTCTTCATCAATATCCTGCTCACAAGTTGGACAGTTTTCTTTATCCTCAAAGAACTTTTTATCTTTGGTAAACTTTCTCAGGTTCTTTGCTATCTGTGAACGATAATTATCCAGCTCTTGGTTTTTCTTTTCAACGGAAGTCTTATCTTTAATAGACTTGAAAAGTATATCAACTGTTTTCTGATGATTATCTATCTCTTTATTTAGTCTTGCAATTTCTCGTTCTGTTTCTTTAATCTTATCCAAATCAGATTTACGTTTCTGTTCAGATTCTTCTTCCATAGCTTTCAAATGTTTTTCTTGTAATGTAATCTTTTCTTGAAGAAGTTTAATCTCATAATCAATCTCACCCAGTTCTTCTTTTAATGTTATTATACGATCTTTCAATAGAGTTTTCATTACAGAGAATATACCAATGTCCAATATATCTTCTATAATGATTCTTCTATCATTAGCTATCAATTGCATAAATGGAACAAATGAAGCAGAGCCTAATACAACAATCTGTGTGAATGATTTAAAATTTAGCTTCAGTACTTTTTCTTCAAGATACTTTTGATAGTCCATAGACTTAGCATCTTGATTTACTAAATTACCATTGTGGTATATCTCAAACAGATTTGGTTTAATACCACGACACACTTTCCATTCAGACGAACCAACAGAAAATTCAATCTCTGTTAGAGTATCTCTCTCATTAACAGAATTGACTAGTTGGCCTTTATTAACTTTTTTGAATGGTTTTCCAAATAAAGAAAAAGTAATAGCATCAATCAAAGTAGATTTACCAGCACCATTTTTACCAACAACCAACATCATTTCTTTCTGGTCTAGTTTTACTTCAATAAATCTATTACCTGTTGCAAGGAAGTTTTTCCATCTAACTGTTTTTAGTCGAATCATTATTATTTACATCAAAAAAAGTTTTATCATTAATAGCTTTATCATCTACCCATATATCATACAATGGTTTTCCACAACTAATAGAAGTGGATTTAACACCCCAACCTTCTAGTTGTTTTTTTGTATAATCTCTCCAATCTTTTCCGGAACCACTCCCCCTTGCTGTCCAATAGTGTATCTCATGTCCCTCATCATATAACTTATTCATCATCTCAATTCGTTCTTTATGAGGTTTATGATTTGGATAATCTGGTTTTGGTCTAACTTGTGTACATATCGTTCCATCAATATCTACCATGTATTTACTCATCAGTATTTAATGCCTCATCGTACAAGATTTGTAATAGCCTCTTTACTTTATTTCGCTCTACACGTTTCTCATGGTCTATTGGCATATTATCCACATACTCCTCAAGAAACGTAGCTGTGTTACCAACCTCTACATCTTCACCTTCTTCTAGGTTTGAATACCTGGCAGTATATTCAGACAAGTCCTCCAGTATGATTAAGTCTGTAGGATTTGATTTATACATTCTATCAAGAAAAGATTCAAACTCTGGTATCTTAGTTTTATTTTCTACAATAAGTTTGACTATCTTATCTGTATAGAAGCTAGTATCTAATGACCTAAAATTATTCTCCCAATTCTCATCATCATAATATATCTTTTCAAACAAACGATAATCATTCTTTATAAACTCAATCTCTCTGGTTTCTGTATCAAAGATATGAAATCCTTTTGGGTCATCATAATCATTCCAAGTAATCTCATATGGAGCTCCAAGATAATGTATGTTGCCCTTGCTAGACTTATGATGATAATGTCCAGAAGCAACAAACTCATAACGATTAAAGATACTTGGTTTCAATCCAGTACCAGCTACATAGTTTTTGTACATAGCAAACCCTTCAACTTCCAAATGTCCAAAGGCAACTTGTGATTTAGAGTTCTTGATGAACTCCATTGTCTCCTCGTAGTTCTCAGAGTTTATCCAAGGAATCAAATCAATATATGTACCGTCTAATGTTATTGTAGTTGGTGATGGATATGTGTTAACATTTTCATAATGTCCATAGAGTAATTCAGAACTATTAACATTATTAGTATTTCTATAATATGTAGAGTGGTTACCTACAATAGAATATAATGTAATACCACATTTATTTAAATTATCAAAATAAAATTTGCGTACCTGATCTAATATAGCAAAGTTGACATACTTTCTACGGTCAAAGGTATCACCTAGGTCTATTACTGTTTTAATATTGTTTGCTAGCAAGTAAGGGAAAAATTGTTTAGTATAGAATTTTTCTATATAATCATTAAACGATTTACTATCACTCTTGCCGCCAAAATGTTGGTCGCCTATCAATGCTATCTTCACTTGTATTTTTTCTCCCATTTATGATGACATCTTGTACATTCAAAAACTTGTATTGCTTTTCCATCTGAACCATGTTTTACATCAAAACTACAATCTGTAAATGCATGGTCTGGTTCATACTCTTTGCACCTTGGACATTCTTGAAACATTAATATGTTATAATCATTTGACACTTACCACCTCCTTTACGATATTAGAAATTATAAACTTTAAATTTTTAAACTCACGCAATCTTCGTAAAGTGTATGGAAGCCAATCTTCACCAAATGGAACATATATTCTAACACAATAACCTTGCTTTAACAAGGAAGAACTTAAATCACGGCGAATTCCGTATAACATCTCTATAAACAAATCATTCTTTTTCACATTATCATGCCCAACAATAAATCTATTTAAATAACTAAGTATATCATTTATCAGTTCTTCATCATGTGTACCAATAGCTGGAATTGGTGTTAGATCATTTTTAAGATATTGATAAGACCTACATCTGTTTGATAACAAACGTAAAGCATTCTTTACAAATATATCATGTATTGTATTTTCTCCAAGAAATTTGTCTTGATATGCTTTTGTAATATGTTCTTTATAAGCACCCTTCACCAATCTAACAGATATTTCTTTATCCATCATAAGAGATAAATCTTTTTCTGTTCTGTGTAGATTTGATTGTAGAGCTATTCCAATATTCGGAAATTGTTTTCTTAACTTTATAGCTAAGTCAATCGTACCTTGTGTAACAGATGAATCTTCCATATCCAAACGTACTGTCATGCCATGAAGATATGCTCTATGCACAATATCACTCAATCGTGCATAACACCTATCTTTATTTAATAATAATCCTAATTGTGTTGGTTTAATGGATATGTCTAATGGATAGTTAACCGACGCATAATATTCAATTATATCAGCATACTGTTTTAAAGCTTTATTACAATCCACATCAGTCTTACTAATCTCACCTAGATAGTCAATCGTTATATCATAACCATCAGTAATGAGTTTACTGATTACAGGTATGGCTGAATCAAAATCATGTCCAGCAATAAATCTCTTTGCTAAGGGATATAAAAATTTCATTTCATAAATCTCTCAACACCTCTAATCTTATTTTTTTTCTTTTGTGATTTGTATGGTGACTCAGCATACTTCTCATGTGTATGCAGGTATTCTATATATGTAGTAACTTGTTTTTGATTATCTTCACCAGCTGCACTCACTTGTTGTAAAATACCAGACCTTTCCACATACAAATATTTTAAATGCATCTGTTTCTTTTCCTTCTGTATTCTACGAACAAATGCATGATGAATAATCTGTGTAAAATAAGAAAATGGATTTTTAGATTTCTCTGGATTAAAATTGTGGGCATAAAGTAAACAGTTCTCTATACCATCACTCACTAAGTCATCACGAAATGTATAGTTAATGAAGTTAGGTTTCCATGCCAAGTTCTCTGATATCTTGAGAAAACACTCTGCCATATATGATGTACTAGGTGGATCGGGGTCATCTGTTTCTCTTGCATCCAACACCCATTGTTTCCACTTCTTCATTTCTTTAAAAAACATTTCATTATCTACATAATGCTTTGGATTAGCCATTATTCGACTCCAGTTGATCCGAGGCCACCACCTCGATTTTTCATTTCAGATTCAGCTATATGTTCATCTTTACAAATGTCAACCATATTAACAATTACAATTGGTTTGATAACCAGTTGTGCTATTCTATCACCCCTCTTTACTTCGTATGGATGATGATTATGATTAATCATTATGACTTTAAGTTCATCACGATAACCAGAATCAATAGTGCCCGGTGTATTTAACACTTGCAATCCAAATCTTGCAGCTAGACCAGAACGTGATCTAACTTGTCCCTCATACCCGTATGGTATAATAATATAAAGACCAGTACCAATTGTTTTCCAACTAAAGGCACGAATCGTTATATCTTCATCAGAACGAATGTCCATACCTGCATCACCACGATTTTTAAATGTTGGTAATGGATTATCAGTTTCTCTATAAATTTTAATTTGTAACTTACCTGTCAATTCATTAATCATTATAATCAATTCCTATTGGTGTATGTATTGTTGAGCTAACAGAGTATTCTGTTTTAGCTTGTGGAGGTCGTTTAATTGGAAACGTCTGCACACGTTTACATTCTTCACATTCATAATAACTATACCATTTATGTTCAGCATTATGTTCAGTACTTCCATCAGCTATGTGTTTCGATGTCCGCATCTGACAATTCGGACACTTCCTTTTCGTTTTCATAGTCCTCAAGCTCCCTGATAATTTTACGTTTTACTCTAAATGCTTTCCATTTATGATTTTTTTCTTTCTGTCTTTCTGTTTTGGTTTTTCGATACGTCTTACCCACTTTCTTATCTCCTTTTATACTGTTACTTGTTTAAAATTATAATCAAACTTTTCATCTGCATATATCTTCACGCGTTCCCTCCAATGTTTAAGTCCATAATTATCTCGCTTCTTCCAATGTAAATCATCAACTATATCATATAGTACTGCTTGGTTGTTCATATCATCCAACCTCAATATTCTACCAATGGATTGTAAATTTCTAATCTTGGCTTTGTATGGATGAGCAAAAATTAATGATTGAAGATTCTTTATATTTACACCGGTAGATAAGACACCTGATGATGCTATGATAACTGCGTCTTTACATTTCTCTGTGATAGAACGAATGTTTTCACGTTCTTCAACATCAGTCTCACCAGCTATAAAAAATATGTCTCTCCCTTTAGATTTACTCTCCATCATCTTCTTTAATACTTTACCATGTTTCTCTACATAATTAAATAGAATCAACGTATTACCCTTTTGATCTAAAGCCAGATTACATATAAAGTTATTTCGTTTTGTATGTGATACAATAAAATCTATTTCTTCTTTATATGTTGCTTTCTTAACCAACTCCCGTTCAACATCTGGATACTGCATCAACAAACATTGTATCTTCAAATCAGATATATGTTTGTCTTTCATCAACTGTTTAGATGTTACAGCTTTATATACTTTACCAAACAATCCTTCCAGAACAAATTGATGTGTCTTGGATTCAGTTAATGTTCCAGTAGTTCCAAATCGGTATCTACAACTCACCATCTTTTCAAGTATGCCTTTCAATGATGTTGCACTACATAAATGTGCTTCATCACCAACTACCATACCAAACTGTTTAAAGAATGGAGTTCCAAGTCTAAACAATGATTGCCATGTAGAAATTACAATCTGTTTATCTGTTTTCTTATCTCTACCAGAATATATCATATGACATTGACTCTTGCCATCCCACTTATCATGTGATGAATAATCCAGAAAATCATTATACATCTGCGTCACTAGATTTGTAGTAGGGACAAGTATTAATATTTTGTCATTGTCCAAGAAATTTTGATGCCACCTTATCAGAGAATAAATGACTAAACTCTTTCCAGAAGATGTTGGTGAGAGCAATAGAGCCCTCTCTTTTTTTACGCAATGAGTGAAGGACTTAATCTGATAATCTCTTGGTATAATCGGCTTATTCTTACAATGAAGATTAAGTGCTTTAAAGAAATCTGCAATATTTTCATCTGATAAACCAGAAGTAGGTGTGATACTAACAACATCACTTTTAACTACATATTGTCGTTGCATAGCAAACTTCATCAAATGGTCATACAGGCCTAGATAAAGCTGTTGCGTTTTTATATTGAATAAACGAATTTTGCCATCCCACATCTTGTTTCTATACTGAGGCATAAACTGAAAGCCAGGGACTTGGAAAGCAAAGAATTCGTTAAGCTCTTGTGCTATATGTCGCTCACAGGAAATCATCAGAAATGTTTCATTTAATTTACCAACAGTTATCATAATTTAAAATGCCCCGCCCATAAATTTCTGGTGTTCAAGAGCGTTTTTTATATTGAAGCTTTTGTTTTGCATTACTTTTCCAGCTTCAACAACCAATTTTAATTTCTCTGCTTGTGCTGTAAGTCTGTCTTGCACTTCATTTAATATAAGATCAGAATCAAGATATATATTAACATCAGATTTTAAAACTTTATGGTCAAATGGTTCTTTAACATATACAGCTGGGTCTGCTTTACCCATGTAATACATCCATCTATTATAACGAGCAACATTATATTCTTTCTCAAGAAAGCGTAGCCTTAACGCTTCATCATGAGCTAACTGCTGGTACTTAACTGCTTGCTCAGGAATCTTTAATGATTCATTATCTAATTGAGTATGGTCAATTTTTTTATCTGCTTCGATTTGTTCTATTATTTCATCAATTTTCATATGTGTATAATAACATACTGGATAAAGAAATACAAGGAAGAATATTAGATGATCTTTTCAATATCAAACTGTCCTCTAAAATTAAAGGAAGCATCAACCACAATGGGGTCAATCGTTGAGGGAGTAGAATCTAATTGTACTGAACTTAAAGCTGTAGGGAAAACATCTGTAAATGTAATCTTATAATTTGGATTGGACTTATTTGTATGTAACATAATATTAATATCTGAATATAAACTTTCAGTCTTTTCTGGAAATTCTTCAGCTGTTTTTAATGCAGCGAACTGTGTATGATCTCTCGGAAATCCTATAGCAGTTAACCAGTTATATATTTCTATATAATTCTGCATATCTTCATCCACAATAAAACTTATACCTAATGACTCAAACGATAATGTGTCACCTTCAAGAGGTGTATTCATAAATGGATTTGCTTGGTATGTTTCACCAAGCGTAACAGAAGGTACATTAATACGTTGACAAAAATAAGTTGTAGCAGGAAGACGAGAAAAATTAATTTCAAATCCAACTACATTAAGTTGATTTAAATTATCTGGTTGTGTTTCTGAAAGGTTACTCATTTATATTTCTCTGTAAGTATTTCCACGGTTTCGATATCTTCATCTGTGATATCTTCTATATTTATATCTTCTGACATGGCTAGTTTTCTCTTATACCATATCATTGCTTCTTGAATTTTTTCCTTTTCCATGTTATTTCTCCAGTTTGAGGAGGTGTAGATGATAAAAGTTAATCGTGAGATAATACTAATATCATCTACACCATATATTCAAAAACAAGATATATATCTTGTATAAGTATTTATAACACTTTTACAATGGAACTTTTCACGAAGGAGTATATAATGGAACTCAACAAAACAGTCATAGGATTCTTCATTTTTCTGCATCTTGGTGCTTTATCAGCTCTGCATCCTGCTACATTTGAATGGTGTGCTGTGTCATTAATGTTAATAATGTATTGGTTAACAGCCTCTATTGGAATATGTTTTGGATATCATAGATATTTAACACATAAGGGAATGTCTATGCCGAAATGGCTAGATTATCTTATTGTGTTCTTTGGTACTCTGGCATGTCAAAATGGCCCGATCAAATGGGTAGCTCATCACAGGATGCATCACCGATTTTCAGATAAAGATGATGACCCACATAATGCCAGTCGTGGGTTTTGGTGGTCACACATCGGATGGATGCTTTACCATAAAGATAAAACAGATAGCCCCGAATCAATAAAATCATATACTAATGATATCAATGGCGACAAATTTTATCAATTCTTAGATAAATATTTTATCCATATTCAAATAGCTTTAGGAATTCTATTCTATTTAATAGGCGGTATCTCTTGGGTAGTATGGGGAATCTTTGTACGATTAGTATTGGTATATCATGTAACTTGGTTAGTCAATAGTGCTTGTCATAAATGGGGATATAGAAACTTTGAAATAAAAGATGATTTATCCACCTGTTGTTGGTGGGTTGCAATATTAAGCTTTGGTGAAGGATGGCATAATAATCATCATAAATATGCAAAGAAAGCTAAATATGGTTTAAAGCTTTGGGAGATTGATTTAACTTGGGTATCAATATGGATACTATATAAACTAAAGTTAATAAAGAATATAAAGACTTAAAACCGAACCGACATAAGAATAATAACATAACGAACCGGCCAATACAAGGAAAAAGTTAAGAATAATTGATACCAGCTCTATTCAGCTCTTGACGATTAAACATATGTCCCTTATGGATATCTATTTTAGATTGCCCATAGTACTCAACTGCCATATGTTCTTCGACCATCAGTTGATTAACATTTACCCCATCAATTATAATTTCTCCGAGAATTCTCCCATATTTTCCCTTCTTATCCAAGTAAGTTCTTAAAGTAATACATGAACCTTTCTTGCATTGGTCTTTGAGAAAACTGGTGGCTAATTTGCCATAAAACTTTTCTTCTGTATCTCTTGTACGGGATTCGGGGGTGTCGATACCATAGAGTCGAATTCTCTGTTTAAAAAGAATTATACTAAAGCCCAGATCAATATCCACATCTATAGTATCGCCATCTACGAATCTTCGTATCTTAATTTTATATTCATGCATTTACATCCCTTTCAAACAATTTGATATTCTTAGGGCTATTAATACCCTATGTCCATCCGATTCTTTTATCAGAATATACTCTCTCACTAACTTCTTATTGATCTTTCTCAGGTGTTTCATTGTCTTTACAGGATCAACCTTAACAAGTATACCTCCGGTTATGTTCTCAAAGGACAAGAAACCGTTCTTGGATTCTTGCCAATCTTCGTTGATGTTTGTTTCTACCCATTGTGCGTCTGTTATAATGAAGTGATCTTGGTTGGCACATAGTGTGACTACCTTATGTGCATCATATAAGAATGAACGGATATATCCTATTAGGTCTTCTATTTGACCATCTGTTAGGTAACTAAAAGCTGGCATCGCGGAACCTTCTACTCCATTCTTTATAGAATCATAAAGCTCTATATCTGTTTTAGTGAGCATCTGATCCCAGGAAGTAAAATTGCGTGGTTTAGGTTCAAGACCTTTTGATAGTAACCCGTCACCATTCCCACCATAACCATGACACATAACACATTTCATGTCTTGGAAGATTGCTTCTCCATTAGTTGTAGGAACGGCTTCAGGGAGATTACCAAATGTCCTAATGTTTGCATAGGCATTAGTAGTAAATAATACAACAAGTAAAACAATCAGTTTTTTCATATTTTCTCCGCCTCCATTTTATTATATATTTATATATTCCAGTTATCCACTTTTCTGCGTTCTGGTTTCATCTTCAATACAAATGGGTTAGATTTAGTATTAGCTTCAGTCTTTTTTTCATAAAACTTATTACTACCATCATTAGCCAATACAGGTTGTTTATCTTCTTCAATATCTTCAAGTTTCATTCGTTTCTTAATAACATTGACCAAGAACTTACTATTCATACTCAAATCAGCATAACGATTCTTCAACTGTTTAAATAGTATTTGGTTTTTACTTCCAGGATCACCATCCTTTGCCATAATTGCTAACATCAAGTCTGCTGTTGCTGGAAGACCAAAACTTTCTGATGTATTAGTCAAATCAGGATCAGAACTTGAATACCCTTCCCTATTCAATTGAGAACTTGTAATAATAGGAACATTACACTCTACCGCCAATCCTCTAATTTCTTCTGCAATAGACTTAATGTAAATATAGGTATTCATATTTGCAGCCCACTTGACTCTACTTGACGCACAAATATTTAAATAATCTAAAATAATAACTTGAGGTGTAAAATCTTTTTTGATTTTCAACTCTCTGATTAACGCACGAAAGTTTCCAACATGAGCTCCTGCTGTTGGATATTCTTTGACAACTAATTTACCAACATTTAATTTATTTAACTTCTTTTGAAAACTGTCTTTTGGAATTATATGTAATTGACCAAGATCAATATCCATCAAATTAGCATCAATTCTTTCTGCTATTCTTTCTTCTGCCATTTCCATTGTAATGTATAAAACATCTAATCCTTGTCTCATATATTGACAAGCTAAATGTGTTTTCACTAATGTCTTACCAACACCAGTTCCACCAAGTAATACTGTAAGTGTTTTTGGTGATATTCCTCCATTAGTAATCTTATCCAACATAGTCATATCAAATGGAATTTTTGATTCTTTCTTATGATAAAATTCCCAACGATCATCACCATTATCCATATAACTATGACCCACACTTTGGTCTAATGAAATAGCAAGTGCTTCTGTAAGAATTTCTGGAATAGCATCTTTAGAAGTTTTTTTATCTTTACCTTCCAAGATAGAAATACTATCAACTATACCATTATATACAGCTTGGTCTTTTGCCCATTTCTCTGTTTCTTGAATCAACCATTCTTCATCATCTGTTTTTTTCTTATATGTCTTTAGAAGTTCAATACAATTATTATAAACTGCTTCATTTAGATCATCCCTATTTGACAACTTTACAGATAATGATTCTACTGTAGGTGGTTTACTATATTCAGAAATATGTTTTTGTATCTCTGAAAATATAATCTTTTCAGGATGAGCTCTAAAATATTCTGCTTTTAAGAAAATACCAATAAGACTTGAATAATTATCACTATGTATCAAATTTTCTAATATTAAACTTTCTGTTCTCATATTATCCTTTTGTCAAAACATCCATTATAATCTTCTTTTCTTTTTCAACACTAATAGATAAAAATGGTTTATAATTTCTTACTAATTTAATAAAATCTTTAGAAGCTGGATCAATCAATTTTTTCTCGAAAGGTGTAAGAAAATCTAACATAATATCAAGTGTAGTAAATGTTTCTAATGATATAGTTTTTGATAAACCAAGTTTCATTATAGGTGGATGATTAATTCCCTTTGACTGAAACAATTCATCAAATGTTTTATCATACTCCTCCATATACTTCACAATTTCCTCTGTATCACGTTTTAAGTGAAAATGGAAATTATTCATTCGTTCTTTATATTCCTCATACAAATCACTATCAAATCTATCTGGATATGTTATATCATTTGTAAATTGCGAAAGATAGAAAAATAACAAATCCTCTTTATTTTCAAATGTTGTACCAAGTTTATTAAACATTGCTCTATGTACTGACCATCCCCCTCTTTTACCAGCCAATTTAGCAAATTGCTTTTCCATAGAAGCTTCATTCATATTTAACTTTCCATTATACTTAAAATAATCATATCCTCCTTTTCGACTTTTAGTAAAGTGTGCATATAATGCTTGATATGTTATCCACGCATTAAACGTCTTCTGGTTGCTCTGATTTACTACCATAATTAAACTCCTTAAATACAGCTTTCTCAAGTTGTTTCATAACATCATCAGTAAAATACTTTTCTGGATCATTAATAATAGTTTTCTCAAATGCTTTTCCAGATGGTGTTTCAAATCTAGTCGATACTTTTTTAAAGATACCATACTTTTCTGCAATCGGTACTAAACCGTAATACTTATCTAAACCCTTTTGATAATCCAACATCATTTCAACAACTGATTCTTCTTTAGTCATTCTACCCTTGACTAATTTTGCTTTGATGATATTACCAATAACATCAGTTCCATCTTTATGTTTTCGTTTACCCAATGTAACAATAGTTGATGCGGCATACTTGATTCCACCTCCACCAGAAATTTCTTTCTTTGGAAACATACTACCAATAGCATCATAAGTGTGATTAGTAATTATCAAGGGAATATTATGTTTTGCTAACATCAAGGCAAGTGTACGAAATGTTCCACGAATCATTGGTGCTCTTGTCATATCGCGTTTATCAGAACCACCCGCAACATCACCCATTTCTTTCATAGTAGAAAGATTACCTAATGAATCTAAAAATATCATCATCTTACCATTATTCTTACTACTATTCTCAATGATACGAACGCATTGGGTTCTAAACTCCTCGACCGTACTTACCGGAAACAATCCAATTCGATCTGTATCTAAACCTCGTTCAGAAATCATATCTTGTGTTAAAGCACCTTCACTCTCAAAATAAATTACAAGATTATCTTTATCTTGTTCAAGAAAATTCTTTGCAATACTTAATGTGATAAAAGTTTTACCGACAGCTTCAGAACCAGCAAAACAAGTAATTTTATTTGACGGAACACCACCATACATCGAACCAGATGTCAATGCATTTAAGGAATAAGATCCAGTATCCACATAAGTGCTACAATCCCCAACAATACCGCTGGATACAACCGACGCCATATCATTTTGTGACTCCTTGATTAATTGTTTAATAAAATCTTTAACTGCCATTATTTACCTCCTCAAAAAAACGATTCTAAACTTCCAGTATTTTCACTTTTCCATCCAATAGCATTTAAAATATTCTTAACTGGTTGAAGAAATGATTTATCAAATTGTGTATCATAATCTATATATTTTTCTAAATTAAATTCTTTTGGTAAAACGGATAAAACTGCAATTACATTCTCACCAATTCTATTTGGCTCTTTGAGATAAGCAAATTTAATCTTATCTCCATCACGAATTAATTCATATTTATTTGTAAGTTTTTGTTCTTTTAAAAAATGATTATAAAGCAAAACACCTCTTACATGAATTGGCGTAGCTTTAACATAGATATCTTTTGAAGATTTATACTTATCAAGACCACGAACTGATCTCGGAAATGATATATCTGTAAAACTTAATTTTTTAAACACATTACGATAATCATCAATACAATTTATTACTGTTTTTTCATCTGTAGTAATAATAGTTCTAATCAATGATTGTAAGTTATCCCGACACCATTCTGGCGTTGAACTTCTTACACTTTCAAGTCCCATTATCTTTAACTTTGGTTCTTTGTAAGATACTCCCTCATTATTATAAACATTAAGAATATATCTTTTCTTTGCTGTCCAGATACCCTTATCAGCAATTACTTCTCGTTCCATGAACATTTTCTGTTCAAAAGCATTTACATACGAATGAAGATTTTTATAACCTTGGTCAATATATGGTTGAATTTTATCCGTACAGATCGTATCCAAGAAGGTGATAATCTTTGAAGTCGATACTCTCTCTGGAAACACGCTAGTAACCAATTTGTCAAACGTAATGTAAACGCTATCAGTGTCCGCCGCGATGACATAATCAATACCCTTTGTTTTTAACAATTTATTAATATACATATTTATATGTTTTTCAATCCATCTAATAGACAACTGACCAGACATGGTAATAGCTTCTGCTAAGTTAGGATCATAGTATAAAAAATATTGATTAGCACAAGCACCGTAAGCACTATTTAATAATATTTTTTTAGACATTTGAATATTATTATAGGTAGATATATTATTAATTACTTTTTGTTTATTTTTATAATCACCACTTTCTAATTTTTGTTGTTCTTTTAACAATTTCTTCTTATACACAACTCTATCATTATACATCTTCTCCATCAATTGTGGAAGAAAGCCTTGTTTATCATTTTTAAAATGAACACCATTAGGAGTCAATGTTATATTTTTTTCTTTAAGATAATCAGTATTTAGCTCTTGTTCTAATAATCCTTTAACTCCAATATTTTTGGAATTATCACAAACAGGACCTTTATATAGAGTTTCAGGACTTATATTGTATTGTTGGATCAAATGAGGATACAAAGAATTTAAATCAAAACTTACAACCCATTCATGTAAACCAATATGTGGATCCTTTACATAACCACCTTCAATACTTCGTGATTCACTTCCTTCTGGTTTGACTGGAATAGCTATTTTCTTTTCTTTGAGAAAGCGATAGATAATAGACTCCCAGGTTTTTACTGGAGAATATACATCCTCAAAGTTAATACCAGAATCATAGGCCATCGTAATAACCAAATCCATCAACTTCATTTTTTCATCAAGTTTCTTTACAATCTCAACATCTCTGATATTGTAATTAATAAAACTTTGATAATCTGTTTTGTATAACTCATAACCTGGAATTTCATCTTGATCTTTTCTCAATTCCAACTCAACCTTTCCAATATAATCTAACCGATATGATTCGCGAACTTTGTAAGTATATTTTTTATACAAATCAAGATAATCAATAATAGAAATACCAGTTATAAGATATGTTTGATTTTCTTGTCCTGCTATCCTTACATTTTTTTCAAATATATTCTTTATCGGTGATAGATATTTTGGTTCAAGACTAAGAACTTCAAGTCTATTAATAATATAAGGAATATCAAAAAACTTACAATTCCATCCTGTAACAATATCAGGTGGTGATTCTTTCCACCAATTCAAAAACATATTCATCATCTCACGTTCATCATCTGCTTTAAAATAATTTATAGTTTTATCAGATTGATCAGGTATGTAATCACCAGTCCCAAAAACATAATACTTATCATCTATACTGTTATGGATTGTAATGGATGTTATAGCAGAATCTGCTGTACGGATATTCGGAAAGCCATTATCAATGGATGTTTCAATATCAAGATTGTATATTGTAATTTTAGAAGTATCCCATTGAATGTTAGGATATGTTTCTGTTATGTATTGAGATACATAATTACGATTACCATGAATAGAATAATTTACAGTACCATCATAAGAGTCAACAAATTCTCGGCAGTCTTTGATAGAACCGAAAGTATGTGACCCAAGTGGTTTATTATCTAAACTCTTGTAATCAGATTTTTCTTCTGGTGATGGGAGATATAAGGTTGGTTTGAAATTAGTATAACCAGAGTAACGCTCACCCTTATTATCTATTTCACGGGTATATATCCTGTTCCCAATTTTAGCTACATAAGTATAAAACTTCATAATATATATTATAACAAAAAAGGTTCAAAAAGTCAAGGAACTATTTAGGGCACTACAATACCACTACCAAAGGCTCTACTATACTCATTTACGATGGTTTTGCTTGGAGTAGCTATTGTCTGTATATTTTCATCTTTTATTGTAAATGACTTATCTTCCGAATAAGGCATCCATGGTTGGAAAGCAATCTTTTCTTTATCCACTGGAATCATAACAACCGGATTAGTTATTGTATTTGTTTCTTCGTCAAACTCACCTATTAGTTCTTCACCATTTGTTAATTTTACTATTTTTACATTCACGGGATCATACTCCTTTAAATCTATATTATTAATAATGTATTGAGATGTTACATTACCTGTAACACCAATTAAAAATGTTTCTAAACCAGCACAACCGGATAGAAATATACTACCAATCAAAACACATTTACCTAAAAACATCATCGCTTATTTCAGTGGCACTATTAGACTCCTTATTAGTAGTCCTCATGCCAACATTTCCTATAGAATACTTAGCTTGTAAATCCCATTCTGATTTTTCACTGAATGGTAGAATCTTCATTTGACGAATTGAAACTGTTGGTTGTGCTTTCTCAGGAGATATAATTTCAACCAAATCCCATTCGTGTAAAAGATTTACAACGGTATTTCTTCGTTCAAGATCATTCTCGGAAAGGTTTGTTGGTTTACCATCAAGTGCAAACAATTCCTTGAAGTGAACTATATAATACTTACCTTGTTTGTGGAGTATGTGACAGGATTGAT
>Ga0080013_1003415_pt1 | contig 16783 bp, 25 predicted proteins | sample ETNvirenome_6_85_FD_69236 | JGI IMG/M metagenome (GOLD analysis project Ga0080013, IMG submission 69236) | Marine viral communities from the Pacific Ocean - ETNP_6_85 (SPADES assembly) (version 2) | ecosystem: Environmental > Aquatic > Marine > Oceanic | place: Pacific Ocean | collected 2013-06-19 | reverse complement strand
ATCTATCGTTTTCGGGTGATATAACGATAATTCTTCTTGTGGTGGTAAATGTGCATATGTTTTAGTACCAACTATTCTTTCGTGAACTTTATTTTGCCAATGAATTTCATCTATATTTCTAAATACTCTACTTTGATAATCGGGATAATTTACCCAACCATTTTCTGTAACTCTCCATCCCCACTTATTAGCCCATTCATCAGTAAGACCTTCAACTGTATTTACTCTCGGTATCCATATTAAATCTACATCATTCATTTCTATAACTGTATGTAATTGTTCCATTAATATTTCGTGTGGATATTCATCAGCATCAAGATGAAAAATATAATCACCTTTACAACATTCTTTCGTATGATTTTTTAAATCTGAAAAGTTTCCTAAAAAATTAAATGGTGCTAATCTAAAATTTCCATCATGATTAAATAAAAAATCCTTAACTTCTTTAGAACCGTTTTTAGTGTCATAAGTAATTACTATTTCATCTTGTAACTCTTTATGTTTTAATAAAAATGTAACTAATCTTTCTATTTCTACTTCTTCATTACATACTGTAATGGCGTAACTAATTTTCAATTAGAGCCTCTCTAAATTCTTTTGGTAAAACTATTGGTTCTAAAAACACCTGAGACCTTTTAGCTTCTCTGTAGTCATAAGTTCTATAAACTGAATGTCTTTCAATGTGTTTTTTCAACTTTTGATAAGTAGCCTGTTTAACTCCTCTTGGTCCAACATTTTTTATATCAACTCTATATATTCCATTTTCATCATCAACTGCTTCTATTTCACCCACTCTTTCTAACAACTGTACTAATTTTGGTTTATTTCTAATTGTTGGTATGACACCTGAAATTTCCAATTTTAAACCAATCAAATGAAAAGTTTTAGTTTTATCTTTTCTTATATGTGGCATTCTTGGATTCAAAACAAGTATTGTTGCTAATTTTCCTGTAGGTTGCTTTCCCTTATATCTAAATGATATAATATCACCAGGTTTTACTTTACCCCAAGTATATACTTGTTTAGGCATCTTGTTTCATTTTCCTAGTTATACCCATTGCTTCACACGCCTTTATAAATTCATTTTGTTTAAAAGTTTCTGCATTATCTACGTCTAGTCTTCTATCATAATTATTATATTGGTCTCGTTCTTCTTCAGGAATTTCAATAACTTTAGCATATCTCCAAACATATTCTTTTGGAGTACCTTCTGGAAATATCATTCCCAAATCACCCATATTAACAACTGATGGGAACCAAACTATATTTCTATTTTTATCTTCATATGCTGTTTCTTGTACTAATTTTGGAGACTTCTTTAAATTATCTATTAACTCTAAACTACCAACTTTATATCTAGAATCACTCATAAAACCGCAACTAAAACATAAATAAGAACTATACTTTTCTTGTACTTCTTCAAAACAATGATCTGCATCAAAACATTGGGGACAAACTATTACTCTTTCCATATTATACCTTTTTTAATTTTGGTAATTTAATTTTCGGTGGTTCTGTTGAACTCACTTTTTTTAATTTAGGTAAATTTAATTTTACTTCTTCTGGAAACTCTGGAACATATTGATCAAGTATTTTACCCAACTTTTTTGTCATCGCTTCTAATGAAAATTTAGACTTATTTACCATACCTAATTTTTTAGCATTAAGTGTATACTTTCTATAATTTTTATAAACAGCTTTTAATATAAAAGAAGCTTCTTGGTAATTAACACCAAACCAAGTTGAACCTTCTATTAAAAAATCATCTGGAACTGAACCTTTTTCAACTTTTTGTAATTCACCATTTAACAATATTGCTAAATTTTTAGATAAAAAATCTAAATGTCCACTCCAATTAGGAGCAATTACTGGTTTTTGAGATATTGTTGCTTCAAGTAACGGTCTACCAAAACCTTCTCCGTGTGTAAATGTAACATGAGCTTTTACTTTAGGATGATTATATAATTCATTCATTTCTTCGTCTGTAAAATCACCATGTAAAAAATACACATTTGGTAGACTACCATCAACAGTTTTTTTAATCTCGTTTATCTTTTTTAATATGTCTTCTCTATCTAATACTGAAAATCCGGCTCCCCCTGTTTTCATTATCAGTCCAGGTTTCTTTTTCATATTTTTAAACGTTTCAAGAAATACTTTTAGTAACATTCCTGTATCTTTTCTATCTTTACCTAAATCGCCTTGTAACCAATGTCCAACATATAAAAAATTAAAAGTATCATCAACTTTTTTCATCTCATCTACTAATTCTTTTGAAAACTCATTTGTTTTTTTAAATATATTTGTATCACTTCCTTCAAACAAAACTTCAATTGGTTTTTGATTTTTTAATTCACCTTGTTTCTGTTTAGTTTCATCGTTATGTATATCAAACGTAATGCTTTCCATTACTCCTTTTACAAAATTTGACGGTACAATATTCATATCCATTCTATTCATACCCTCTAGCCAGTTATATGGACATGCTGTCATCTCTAACCCAGCAGTAATTCCTATATTATATTTACCTACTGATTGAAATTCATTCGGTATAACAATATGAATATGTAAATCTGGTTGTTTAGGTAAATTTGGATCTTCTAATAATCTACTAATAATAATATCATCATTAGGATCACCTTTTATAAGAGCGTTCATTGGTGTATTACCCCATCTTACTGGCCAAATTTTTACATCATATTTATCTAACTTAATTAATGCTCTACATATATCTCTACTATGTGCCCCATATCCACTTCTTGTAGCAACTGGTGCTGTAACTAAACATAAAGGTTTACTCATTATAACTCCTACGCTTTAAAAATACTGTAACGTTTTCTTGGTTTCCAATTATCAAATGCCACATCCATATGATCTATAAAGTTTTGACTCATAGCTTCACTTGCCATCATAACATCATCTCGCATAACAAAATCATATCCTTTCTTACCACATTCTCTTCTTTCATCTTCACCCATATCATACCATTCTTTTATTGCAATCGCAACATCATCAAATCTACATCTATCATCAAAAATATAAGGTGTTGGTGGTGAACCCGCCAAAGACCTATTAGATGGCCAAACTGGTTTTACCCACTCACCATGAGTAAGGTCTGGATTATCTTTCCACTTTCTATCATCGTGAAATGAATGTATCTCATCATAATCTTCATGTGTAACGTGTTTCCCCTTTAACTTAAACCCACACTGGTCTTGTAATCCACCTGTTACATTAAGAATGATTGGTGTACCTGCCATTAATGATTCACAAGTTCCTAAACCAAACCCTTCATTTGAAGCTATATTAACTGTAACGTCGGCTATATTATATAACCAATTCAATTGATTTGGTTCTAATTTCCTATCACTAAAATATACTTTAAGTTCTGGACATATATCTTTAACAACTGCCGGTAAATCAGTTCCATTATCATCAATCGGTTGAGTATGCATTAATAACGCACACTTATCAGCTTCTTCTTTCGGTAACATATCACAAAATGTTTTATATGCCAGAACAACATCTCCTGGCATTTTTCTACGAATATTTCTATTATTATAAAACAATACAAATTCAATATTATCATCTGTAAGTTGTTGTTTCATATTTTTTACTGATTCATATTCTTTGTCAAAAATACTAATCGGATAAAAATATTTAGTACTTACTCCATGAGGTAAATAAGTTACTTGCCAATCTTCAGGTGGATTTTTTGTCCAAACATCTTTTACAATTGCATAAGTTTGTTTAGAAATATTCATAATCAAATCACAAGACTCATAAAAGAGCTCGTTATATTGTGGAGCTGGCCAATCATCCCATATATTATAATAAAAAATAGGAATCTCTTGTCTAATCTCATGCTCCATTTCATATAACCAACGCCAAAATCTTGGATCTGTATAATGTAGAATTGCGTCGGGGTTTTCTCTAGCTAATATAGCTCTTAAAAGTTCTTGATTTCCATAACCATTAATCGGATAAATCGTTAATTTAGCATCTTTAACACCAGATTCATTTTGTGCCGTTTCATCCATATTAACAACTTTACCCTCTTCTGGATGTTTTATCGCTCCACCTATTTGAACCCAATCATAATGTTGAATTGACCCTAATACAAATTCTTTTGACATTGTACCTACACCAGAAGACATTCTTAAATCATCAGAAAGTAGTAAAATTTTCTTTTTAGCCATATAATGCCTCTTAATCGTTTAATAGTCGTTTTTCAGTTTCTTCTTTTTTAACACTTTTTTCTATAATAGATAATCTTCGTTCAATTTGTACTAAAACTTCATAAATTTCTCTAAATACTTTATCTGGTATTCTACTACCCATAACATTAAACTTCATAATCTACTCCCACTTGGTATTAATTTATCATATGTTTGAATTTTACTTTTAAATTTTTTATCTAAAACGTACAAATCCATTGAACGATTTACTAATTTTTGTAATGTAAATTCATCGTCTAAAGTTTGTACTTTAAAGTTTTTATATAACTCTCGTAGTATTTTTACTGAAGTTAATTTATATTCCATATAAAACCTCTTTATATATACGTATATATAAATATATACTAATTTAATATTTTAATTAATTTTTTTTGTTTTTCTGCATGATGAATTGTATTCATAGTTCCCTTTGAAACAACTCCTTCAGGTATAAATGCTACAATTATATCACTATATTCTGCTATCTGTTTATTTCGTTTAAAATAATTTGTAACGTAATATGGTCTATCATACTGTGAAGCTGGTAGTTTACAATGCATATTCCAACTATAATGTACAGGTGGAAATTCAACATAATTCATACCAAATTCTAATGCAAACTTTTTAGCATACCCATCAGCTCCATTCTGTTGACCACCACTCACTATTTCTACTTCATCACCATATTTTTCTTTTATTTCAAATATTAAATCTTTTATTTTCTGTTTATTAGTATAACTTCTACTACCAACTATACCAATTTTAATCTGCATAGTCATTCCTTTTTTGCTTCCTTACTGGTTTATCTGAAGTTGTAAACTTTGTAACATTATAAAATTCTTGTAAACCATCTAATACTTTATTATAACTAACATATTGATATCGAAATCTATTACGGTCACTATGTGGAATATTAAATGGGACTATATCAAACCATATAAACTCACCAGAACTAATTTTAGAACCTTGTTTAACAATTGTTTTAAATGATAACTTATCTTCCCACTTCATAAGAAACTCTTTTAAATCTTTACTACTAATTTCATCTTCCTCAAACCATAAATATAATGAAACTGTAATATGTAATTCAGTATGTACGGCATTTACTTTTTCCATAACTTCTTGTTCTATATCAGTATTAATAAAATCTGATAATTTTAATCTTAAACTTATTTTAGATAACATCATCTAACTCCTACATCACAATGTTCAGTTTGATTGAATTCACAAAACCTACAATTCTTTTTAGATGGTTGTTTTATATAAATATGTTCAGTATTATATTCTCCGTCAATAAAAGATTCATTAATAAATTGATTTAAGTTATTCATAACTTTATTTATACTTGGTTTACCACTAGCAGGTGAAAACGTTTGTACTCTACGTTGTGGAAAATCTACTTTTTCATATAACTTTCTTTTAACAATAAAATATTCTACATCAATTTTATCTAATGATATATCGTGTTGAGCTCCATAAAATTGTTTATATAATAATAACTGATCTGTTTTGTCCTTATCAGCTTTCATATACTTATTCCAGCCCATAGTAGAAGTCTTAATATCTATAATTTTATATCTATCTCTAAATGTATCATGTAATACAATATCCATGTAACCAATAAATTTAATCTTATTCGGTAATTCATATTCAATGGGAACTTCAATACCAACAAGTTTATAATTCTTTTTACTGAAATACATTCCGCGTTTCTTTTTAAACCATTCTAAAATAACTAATCCGTGTGAATAAAATTCTTCCATATCTGCCTGTTCACAAAAAACTTCACCGCCATTATTTTTCATAATTTTAGTATAATTTTCTTTCATTCTATGTAACAACATTTCATCTAAAGGTAATGCATCAGCCATCTTAATAGTATCATTATACATTACTGTTAAATACGTCTGTAATACTTCATGCATTGAAGTACCAAACATAGTATGAATACTATCAGTATATTCTCTCAACTCATCAATATAATTTAACTTCCATTTATATGGACAAGTAACCCATTGACCATATTGACTATAACTTATTCGTTTCATTTACCCCGTTCATCCTTTCTTTTCTATTATAGCAATAGTACAATGTTGTGCCCCACCATGTCCAAACACACATAACTCTTCCAATTCATAATTCCGTACATTTCCCATAAAAGTAGAATGATAACCAAAACTAATTACTCTATCTGTAATTTCTACAAGTTCATCTGCTATTCGTTTAAACTTACTTGAATATTTACCTTCATACATCTCTATAGATTTTCTGTAACTATATGGTGGATCAAGTAGTACTGTATCATATTTTGTATTACATTTTTTAACATATTCATAAACATCTATACATTCATCTACCAACATTGATTTATCAATATCTATTCTGTACTCATCTACATTAAGTTTAGTTTTACCTGCAAAAAGATTTAAAACTTTTCCACTACATCTATCTTCAACCCAATCTTTTATTTTTGGTGATTGAAAAGTATATCTTCTTAAATTAGTAGCTATGTAAGTTTGTTTCACTTACCCCATTTACCATTCTTTACAATTGTTGCCATGATACCATAATTAGACACATCAAGAAATGCGTCTTCTAATGGTTCGTCTTTAATCGCTGATTCTCTATTGTTCATTAGTAAAGTTTTTACTCGTTGCAATTTATCATTCATTCTAAACCATAAACCTGTAAGTGATAGCTTTATTTCTTCTTCTGTTTGTAATTGTGTACCAACTGAAATATTACCTGGACCATAATCGTGTTGCTTATGTAAAAACAATTCATATTGTTCTCTTTGAATCTTCTTAAACTCTTTAGTCATTTGTGGCCATTCTCGTTCCATTTGTTCTATAATAGATTCAGCCTTAACTACTTTAGACATATTTTTAGAATCTTTTATAACTTTCATTCTGTACTTCCAGCAGTATACCCACCGACAGTACCTAGTACATTTAAACCGGCTTCTTCTATCCTCTTAGGTTCAATTCCCCATTTCTGAGCGAGTTCTCCTAATTCTAACATACCACCTTCTGTGAGCATGTACATATCAATCATTTCATATGCTTCTTTTTTGCTAACCTGTTCATGATTAGCTACAATATTAATTAACCAATTTGGATATGCCATTTGATTTCTCCTTTTAATATATTTTAACCACTGTTTACTTTTTGGTAACACATTGGTATATAATTTGTATAATTCTTTTGGTTGTAAACTATATTTCTGTAATTCATTTACTAACTCAACCCATTCCATTTTCATAGATAAAAATCTATGTGTCATATAATTAGACCAAGACTTCTTATCTTCGTCTGATATTTCTTCCCAATAATTAGGTCTTTGAACCGCTGTTATCTGTCTTATGTGGTCGAATAGGCTTTTTCTTTTTACGGAAAATTGCTTCCCACCTGTCTTCCCACTCATCTAAACTAATACTCCTTCTAGGTGAATCGCCTTTTCCGGCGGAAGATTTTTTTGTAAATATTGACTTTCTTTTTTCACTCATAAGTCCAAACGAGGAAATGAATCTTTATCTTGTTCTTCTGTTAACCCACTACCTTCTAAAAATCCTTCAGCTACTTTACCACAATTTCCACAACTATAAACTTGTACGGGAATAAGTGCTTCTTCTCCAGTTGGTGAAATGATCGCTGATAGTCTTTTTAAAATAAATGAAGTTATAAATAAATAGTTATCACAACTACTACATTTAATTGTTTCTGCATCTCTTAAATCAACTTGAACTTGTGCTTTTGGATTTTTTATTTGTTTCATTGGTTTTGTACTCATTTTTTACTCCTAATCATATCAGCAATGGTATCTGCTACTAAATCTGACTTCTCATCATCTATTGCATGTAAATCTGCCAAATCAAATTCATTTTTTACTATCTGATAATTACTCATTATAATCTCCTAAATAATCTCATCTATTAACCCATACTCTAAACAGATTTTAGCGTCCCAAAATAAATCATGTTTCAATATTTCATCTATCTTTTTCATTGGAACTTCTGTGTATTCTTTATATACATTTTTAATTGTATCCATCATTAAATCTAAATTCTTTTTTTCATCTTCTATTTCAGAATACTTTCCCCATAAATTTGAAGATAATTGATGTATCAACATATAAGAATTTCTACTCATATACCTATGGTCACCAACTACAGAAAGAAATGTGGCGGCACTCGCGCAGAATCCATCTACATATGTTTCAACTGGAACTTTACATCTTAATATTGTATCCATAGATGAAATACCAGCAGTGATTGAACCACCACCCGAATTTATCAATACTTTTATAGGTGGAGCATCTATATCTAAAGTTTTTGACATCGTTAAACTTTTAGATTCCAACTCACTTACCTTTTTATTGAGTTCTACTGCACTTTCTCTATTCACACTAGCATAATAATAAATCTTGTTTTCGTGAACTGCTATGTGTTTTTCTGGTTTACTATCTTTGTGACCTGGTTGTACACCCTTTTTAGCAGGTGGTTTCTTTTCACCCCAATATTTTTCGTTCATTATTCTACCACATCTACTATTTTTGATTGCTTTGCAATTATTGTTTCAAAAGCAAAAGGTGAAGTCTTTAACCATTCATTTACCTTTGATTCTGCAACACTTACTGAATCACATTCTACTAAGTAAGTCTTACGAACTTTCTTCTCTTTTACTCCGTTTTTAGTCTGTATTTCCTCAATGAAAATAACCGTTGCCTCAAAATACATTATAACTCCTTATTTTATTATTTGTAGTATTTCTATTATCATTGCCATCGCGTTGATTTCTTTATCAACCACTTGAGCATCACTTAATTCATATTTTGCTATAACCAAGATACATTCGGCAATATGTCCCTTACCATAACTATCTACTTCATCATATAATAGTCTAAATAAGTCTGCGAAGTCTGTAACCTTTGCGTCTGCCAATAACTGACGAACATTATTAAATGCACTCTTTTTATCTTGTTTCTCTAATATTTCTAATAACTTTAATTTGTAATCGTTCTCTACGATACTCTGCTTATCAATAACCAACTTACCATCTACTGATTGTCTTTGTGCACCATTGATGACTCGTCTTATATCGGGATAACCACTATTGACTAATATTGCCAAATCTTCTCTATCGTAATCCACATTCTCTTGAGTTAAAATATTATGTAGATGTTTTGCTACGTCATTTTTATTTGGTGGAATTACTTGAAATGTCTGACACCGAGATTGTATCGGGTCAATTATTCTCTCAACAAAATTACAAGTCAAGATAAATCTACAATGTTTACTGAATGTTTCCATTAGGTTACGAAGTGCGGCTTGGGCGTTTGGTGTGATGTAATCACACTCGTCCAAGATTATAATCTTGTAATCCTTGAAGCCCATAGTGGATGCAAAGTTCTTGACTTTACTCCTAACGGTTTCTACATTGTTCTCATCTGACGCGTTAATGTATAGATAATCACATTCTATATTATTAACGAGTAGTTTTGCGAGAGTGGTCTTACCTGTACCAGCCTTTCCAAACAGTAACAAGTGTGGTAAATCACCACTATCTAAATAGACCTTAACTTTACTTTTTAATTGGTCATTACCAATGTAAGTGTCAAGATTAGTGGGCCGATATTTTTCTACCCAAAGGGTATGTTCATTTTGCATTTTTTAATTCCTCTAAATATTTATTAAATTCTTCTTCGAAATCTTCTGATGACATTTTATGTTCCGAGAATCCACCTTTAAGATGAGTTAGAAATGGCTCATCCTTATAGTAATATGTATGCAACGTATCTTCCGTTTCCCAATTTGGATTATCATAATAAGGACCTAAATGAAGATATTCTAATTCATTATATAGACAATAGATAGTTGCACCATGATTCGTGTCACCATAATACCAATCTATACTATAATTATCAAAGAACTTTCTCTTACACAAGAAAAAATACGCATCTGCAAATCCAATCTTCTTAGTTTTTACATATCCACCATTTTCTGGTCGTATTACTACTGGTTGTTGTGAATATTCTTTTATATATTTATCTAAAAACTCCTTATTTAATAAATAAGTTGAAATCCATATCTTCTTATTATCGACTGAAATATACTCAAGTTTTTCTTTTTCCATTTGTTTAACCATTTCATCAATACAATCTTGATGATAAAAAGTATCATTATGTTGTAATACAATATACTCACCTTTTGCTTCTCGTGTTCCTAAATGGAATGCCATAGATACCCACATAGTCAAACAACCAAGGTTATCTAAACTATTTTGAATATCTCTGTGATTCATATATTCTGGAATCTTTTCAAGTTCTTCAAGTGGTAATGCTTGCCACCCTTTAATTACTCTAACATTTGGTAATTCCATTTCGGGCCAAGTATGACTATTATCTACTAACAAAATTTCTTTTTCACATTTAAGAGAATTGATATTTTTAATTGTTTTAATTGTAGAATAAATTATAATTGAAGAGTCATTTTCTTCCCACAAATCTTCTTTTTCGTTTAAGTTTAAAAACTTATCCTTCTCTATTGTAGAAAAGGGTATAATAAAACTAATCATTTTTTTCTCCTAATATCCTGAATATTCTTGAAACTTATTCAAAAAATCTTCTATATTTCTTTTATTGTTATTCTCATAATATTTTATAATTTTTCGTAAATCTACCATTCTTGCATAATTTGCATCTAAATCTACCCATCTTTTCATTAAATCATCTTTTTCTTCATCATTTTCCCACCAATCTGTAAAACAAGGTCTAAGATAACAATTTATTTTTCCTATTCTTCTAAAATTAATATTTTTTGCTACTCCATCCTCATCAAATGAATCTGAAGTATTTATCATCAATGTTTTTCTTTCTACTTGTCTTAAAATATCTTCGTTGCGTGGATAATCTGCTATCCATTGTGGTTTTCTCATATAACACGGATCTATTATTATACCATACTTATCCCACGAATTTCTAAAATCAAAAATTATACTTTCAAGATGATTTAACTTTGTATTGATTCCATTTCGTTTTGATATTAATATATCTACATCCTTAGTTTTATCTGGCCAAGATATAAATCCACCCCACAAATAATAATTAAACTCATTAAAATACTTATGATATTTTACATCAAGTGCCCACTCAATAAAATCTTCAAAATTCATTTTAACAGGATTATAATAATTATCATATAGCTTTAACTGAACACCACATTTTTTTAGAAATTGGAATGTTGGTATATCATTATAATAAGAACCAACAGGTGAACGAGATATAGTAACAACTTTAGAAATATTATTTTCAACAATTTTTTCAGCACAATCAAAACACGGAAATAGATTAGTAACAATAATTTTACCTTCAAGTGGAACATTTAATTCTATTGCTTTATCAATTGCATTAGATTCAGCGTGTCTTATTAATGAATACTTATCAACCGATTTATTTAACATTGATATTTGATTAAAATCATCATCATCACAATCAAAATTATTTACTCCCCACGATATTATTTCTTTTGAACTATCTACTATTACTGCCCCAACTTTTATCGTATTATCATGTGAAAATTTCTCTACCTTATCTTCTATAAATTCAAATAATTTATTCATCTAAAAACCTACCTATTTCATAACAAATCTGTTCGATAGATTTATTGTCCGTTTCAACCGTGAAATCATTATTTTCATAAAATACATCTCTATTTTCCATAAATTCTTTACCACCATTCTTAATAGTAGGTAAAAATCTTCTTTTCAAAGATTTTCGTTCTAAACTTTCTATTCTTTCAATTTGAGTTTCTACGGACATTTTCAGATATATTACAATTCCATTTTTTGTCATCAATTGTATATTTTCATCTTTTAAAACAACACCACCACCAGTTGCAACTACCATATCTTCCTGTCCAATTAAATCTTTAATAACGATAGTTTCTTCATTTAAATATTCTTTTCTATCTTCAAAAAACCCCAACAAATCACCATCTTGTATATTAAACTTATCAATTATTAAATCATCGGTATCATAAAAAGTGTAATTTAATTTTTTTGCCAGTGATCTACCAACCGTAGTTTTTCCGACTCCCATAAAACCTATTAAAAATATTCTACCCAATTTTTTTTCCTTGTATCATAATTCTACCGCGTTGGTATTTTTCCACTCCTCTTATTTTAAGATTTGTATTTACAAATGAATTAGTTAAATCTTCTAATGATAATTTAGAAAAAAAATGTTCTCCCAAATCACAAGAATCTTCTATGTCTGAATGAACTTTTAAATCATCATCAGACTCACTTATTACTTTTTTAATTTGAGGCCAATTTAACATTTCATCTGGATTTCTCGTATATATAAGAAAATGAGAATTATTTTTTAAAACTCGACTCAATTCTTTGGCCGCTTTATTAATATCTTTTATATAACACCATGTTTCAAATGAAATCATAAAATCAAAACTTTCGTCCTCAAAAGGTAAATCTTCAGCTAAATAATTATAAAATTCTGTATTACTATTTTTATTATGTTTATTGGCATATTTAAAAAACTCTTTTGATGGTTCTACTCCAATATAATTTTTAAACCTCTTTACGAATTCAGTATTACTAATATTACCAGTTCCACATCCTATATCTAACAAAGAACAATCACTAAAATCTCCTTCCCATCTACTCAACACATCAATCATGTCTTGTGATGGAAAAGTTATTCTACCATCAGTAAACTCAATGTAATTTCTACTAACGGATTTTTTTAAATATGGATTATATAATTTTTTCAAAAAGTTACCACTTCCTTTAACACACCATTATCATGATATATTTTAGCAGTACCAACTGGATTTCCAAAATCAAATTCACACTCTAATTCTTTATTTCCGTTATGATACCAAAACATCCACTTACCACCCATCATACCATATAACATATTACCTTTTGCTCTTTCTTTATTATTTAAATGATAATCAATCCATTCTCCATGAAGTTTACCATCCTCGTAAGTTTCAATTCTATTATTCCTACCGGAACGCGAATCTTTGCATTGATGATAAGATTTCACCTTTCCGTGTTTTTTACCATTTTTAAACTTTTCTATCAATATTAAATTTCCGTTTTCCAAATATGTTTTAATTTCTCCATCTTTTATATGATTTTGTATCCAACCACTTTGTCTTAATTTTCCATTCGAGTGATAATATTCATAGGGTCCTTCCTGAAAACCATGACTAAAAGTTTCTTTTGATACCAAAGTTCCATCTTCTCTATACTGAATAACCTGTCCATGATAATGATACCCATCACTTGACATTTCTGCAATAATCTTTTTTTGTCCATTTTCTTTATACCAAGTATAAACATTTCCGTCTATATGAGGTGAACCATTATTATATAATCGTTTATTTTCTACTTCTTGTTCTAAATCCTCTATTAACTTTTGTTCTAAATCAGGATTCTCATCTTTCCATTTCAGATATTCTTTATACCTTGGATCAAATGATAATACAACCTTTCCATTAATTTCTATTACATTTTCATTATGAGGAACTTTTTTATATTTCATCATTTTTCCAAGCCCTGGCGCCGGATTTGTTTCCATATTTTTGTATCAAAGTAAAATCTGATACTTGTTTAACACTATGTGGTAATTGGTCTGCTATATTTACGATTTCCGTCCTAATAAATAAATCTGTAGCGAAAATGCCGTAGTTATACGCATCATTTATCAATTTTTTTGCCTCTTTAGGTGTTATAATATAAGCATGTGCACCAAATAACCATTGTGTCTCACATTTACAAAATTCATCATCTAATATAACAACTTCATCTGCCTCATTGAGTGCATATATCCAAGGAGAATGATTATTTCTACATTTTTCTCTTATACGGATCTCATCCAATTCATCCGTCCATTTTCTTATTCCCCAATTTGGTGTTCCTAAATTCAAAATACCATCATATTCATAATCAACAAATTTTCTATGAAATATAGCATCATGTTCTAAAATCAATATCCTATCATCTATTCTTATTGATTCTTCCCACAAAGACATATGAGATAAAAAAGCAGCTGCCTCACAATCCATATATCCAAAACCATTATATTTTTTGTATGAATAGGTTTGGGCTCGAATGTGTAAAGGTATTATATTTAAATCTTTCTTTTCTAATTCATTCCAAACATTATATTTATCAACCCCTTCCCACAGTTCTAAATCTATACCACCTATTTCTTTTCCAGCCTCAACTACTTTTTTAGCAGATTCAACACTTCTTTTTGATACTGATACATATATTACATAACTTTTAATCATCTTTTCTTAATCCTCATATAATAATTTCTTTACCCAAGTATGGTCTCTAAAAACTTCATCTGGGTTACCTAACAATTCATCAACTGATTGTATAACCTCTGGATGTTCTTCGTGATAATCGTGTCCAGCTATAATACCACCTTTTTTTACTTTTGGTAAATATAACTCTATATCTTTTTTAGTATCTTCATATGTGTGGCTAGCATCAATGTAAATAAAATCATATGAATTATCTTCAAATTCATCAACAACATTATAACTATAATCTTCGTGTAATGTAATGTTATCAAAATATCTTATATTAGTTTCGAATTCTTTTTTTACTTCATCCCAATTATATCCATATTCCTCATTCATTTTTTCAGTACCCTCGAATGGGTCGATAACAGTAATGTGTTTGAAGATACCTGTAGATGCAAATAACATAGTAGATTCACCAAAGTATGCACCTATCTCAATCATAGTTACATCAGGTTGTTCTGTATTGGATTCTAAATATTCCAACAACTGAAAGAACCCAAACATATAATGATTAGGTGGCCAATTATTTCTCCACTTTAAATCCGTATTAAATCTTTGTGTTATCATCGAATCTTTTTCATCTCTGATAATTAAATCTTATACTTTTTTTCTTATTACCATCATCATCCCAAACTTTACTATCAATAACTTCTCCATGTTCACAAATAACCTCACATTCTTTTTGACCATTGTGATACCAAAATGTCCATTTTCCGTTCATTACATTCGATTTCATCAAACCTTCACTTATTTTTGTTTGACTGACACGATACTCTGTATATTTACCATCTAATAAATCATTTTTATAACCAATCTCTTTTTTTAAATTTCCATTCTTATACCATTCTATATATTTACCATTTAACTTATTAGAAAAATATGTACTTTTTATTTTCTTAATTCCGTTGTCATGATAATAATCAAATTTACCATCTTTTTTACCATTATTCCAATGTTCATCTGCTGAACATTCACCATTAAAATGAAAACTTTTACAAAAACCCTGTTTTATTCCATCTTTATATTGAAATTCAAACCACAAATTACTATTTGGATGCCATTCTTTGAAAACACCATTTAATTTACCATCTATATAAATCTCTTCTTTTCTTTTTTTTCCATTATCTCCAGTATAAATATGTTTACCTTCTTTCTTATCATTTTTATATTGACCATTAAGAATTACTAATCCATCTTCATTATATTCAATATATTCTCCAGTTAATTTACCATTTACATAATTTAATTCATTATATTTTTTAGTCATATTATGATAATAATTAATCATTTTATTTTTAATACCATCTATATAAAACTCTGTTTTAATTTTAAATTCTTGTTTAGAAAAATATGTTATTTCTCCATGTAATTTTCCATTTTTATAATTTTCTTCTAATGCCTTTTTACCATTATCATAATAAGAATTCCACTCATCAACCTTTTTATCATTTTTATATTGACCATTAAGAATTATTAAACCACCATCATTAAATTCAAAATATTCACCATCTAACTTATTATCTACATAATTTAATTCACCAAATTTTTTTCCAGTATTTACGTCATATTGGATCCACTTACCAACTCTTTTATTATTTTTATAACATCCCTGATACTCTTTTTTTCCATTATCATAATAATAAATCCACTCATCAACCTTTTTATCATTTTTATATTGTCCTATATATTCTGGTACTTCATCATATCTCCACCTTTTAGATTGTCCATCTTTCTTATTATCTACATAAGTTTGTTCATCCCATTGTTTTCCATCATCATGCCAAGACTTCCAAGTTCCTTCTTTTGAACCATTTTCGTATTTCCTATAAACACTCATTTGACTATTTGAATGATATAAAACCCACTCACCTTCTGGTTTCCCATCTTTTAAAGTATATTTTTGCCAAAGAATTCCATCACCATGATTATAAATATGTTCTCCATCTATTACATCCAAACTACAATCATGGTTTCCATCTGTATACCAATCGATAGATTTTATTTTTAATCCATCAAAAACTAAATATTCGCCGTTTTTTTCCATATCCAAATCGGTTCTCCAAATAATCCTTCTTTTTCTGGTAATATATATTCGGGATTTCTATTGGCCTCTTCTGTTACTTTAGCAGTTCCAACACCAATACAATTTGGTCTTTTTGCCATTTCATAACCAATACAACCTTGATATTCACTATCTTTAAGTGTATCTAAAAAATCATTCATAGGATCA